>Ga0307994_1000719_pt1 | contig 21811 bp, 21 predicted proteins | sample EllFjometagen261_FD_203171 | JGI IMG/M metagenome (GOLD analysis project Ga0307994, IMG submission 203171) | Marine microbial communities from Ellis Fjord, Antarctic Ocean - #261 | ecosystem: Environmental > Aquatic > Marine > Unclassified | place: Southern Ocean | collected 2014-11-02 | reverse complement strand
CGACCCTTGGGACCTGCTCGACGAGATCGAGCGGGACCTCATCCTGGAACCAACACCGGTGACCTGGCCCGTTGGCGAGTCGACCACATTCGATGGGGTCATCGATCGCACGCGCAACGAGTACGTACAGTTCACTCGCGTCGCCCATGGATCAACCATGGCGCCCGAGCAAGTCAGCCCGATTGACAGCCCGGCACTGATGGACAACGAGCTCGCTGCTGAAGCGCTCGAAGCCGTTGCTCTGCTCGACGGTGTAGATCGTGTCTTTGACCGTAAAAAGTTTGAAGCCGGCGACCTGTCACCTGTCTTCTTTGGTTCTGCGCTGACCAACTTCGGCGTTGGTCACTTGCTCAACGCTGTTGTCGATCTTGTTCCATCACCGCCGGCGCGTACCGACATCAACGATGATCCCCGCCCCATCGACTCACCCTTCAGTGGGCATGTGTTCAAGGTGCAAGCCAACACTGACAAGAACCACCGAGACCGCATTGCGTTCTTGCGCGTTGCATCAGGTCGCTTCGAACGTGGCATGACCATTACCCATGGCCCGAGCAAACGCTCGGTCACGACCAAGTATGTGCACTCGGTTCAAGGGTCCGATCGCGAGACCCTCGACGAAGCATTCCCAGGCGATGTCATAGGGCTCGTCAACGCAAATGGCTTCCGGCCTGGCGACGCTGTGTACGTAGACGATCCGGTCGAATGGCGCCCAATGCCGGCGTTTGCACCGACCAACTTCATGGTCGCCCGTGCCAAGGACACCGGCAAGTTCAAGCAGTTCCGCTCTGGCGTCGCTCAGCTCGATGAAGAAGGTGTCGTGCAGGTGCTGCGGATCCCTGACGTTGGTGACCAGGCTCCAATCTTCGCCGCGGTTGGACCACTGCAGTTCGAAGTCGCCAAACACCGTCTCGAAAACGAATTCAACGCCCCAGTCGAGCTCTCACCAACCAGCTACTCGGTTGCCCGGCTCACCGATGAAGAATCGTTACCCCTGCTTCGCGGACTCCGCGGTGTCGAGATTGTCGAACGATCGGACGGCTCAATCTGGGCGCTGTTCGAATCTGCCTTCCGGGTCCGCCAGGTTTCCCAGGACAAGCCCGAAGCAACGCTGGAACGGCTCATGGCCGACGAAGCCGTGGACTCATTCGGCCGGCGCGTCTAATCCCGGCGATGCACACCAACTATGGCTGGTTTCTTCGCACTCACCCAGCAGAAGGAACACGTTGGGACTGACCTGCATTCTTCGTCGCTCAACCGAATCTCAGGCACAGAACTGTGGCTCATCTTCGAAACCGCAGTTGGCCAAGGCTGTTCCAGCTTCCACCAATGGTTCCGAGGGCGCTAGTTTCTTTCACGGAGGATCTGATAAATGACTGCTACCGACGCCACACCCGACACCGACATGGACGCCTTCCGTCAACGTTGTCGCGCCTTTCTCGAAGAGAACGCCAAATCGTTGCTACTCGATGGGCCCGACCCTCGCAGTGACCAGTCGGTCGCTCACTCACGCGCCTTCCAGAAAAAGCTGTACGACGCTGGCCTAGCTGGCCTGACCTATGCCAAAGAATTCGGCGGCCAAGGGTTGACCAAGGCCCATGAACGGACCTGGCGTGAAGAGTACGCTCGCTTCCCGGACTGCACCGGTGACCTGACCATCAGCCATGGCATGTGTATGCCGGTCATGAACGACTTCGGGTCCGACGAACTGAAGCAAGAATTCATGCCCCGCGGTATTGCCGGCGAAGACATCTGGTGCCAGATGTTCTCTGAGCCTGGTGCCGGCAGCGACGTCGCCAGCTTGCAGACCAAGGCTGAACGCGACGGTGATCAGTGGGTCATCAATGGCCAAAAAGTCTGGACCACACTGGCCCACCACAGTGAGTACGGCATTTTGGTCGCTCGCACCAATCCGACTGTTTCCAAGCACGCTGGTATCTCCATGTTCATGGTCGACATGCGCGACCCGGCTATCGAGATCCGACCCATCCACCAGATCGACGGTGGCAGGCATTTCAACGAGGTCTTCTTCACCGATCTGCACATCCCGACGAGTTGGCTGCTTGGTGAACTGAACAACGGCTGGAATCAGGCCACAGCGATGCTCATGTACGAACGCGTCGCCATCGGCACAGGTTCCAAGAGTGGTATCAACACACCGTTCTACAACCGGCTGAGCAACGAGGCGACCAAGCTCGGGCTAACGAAGGACCCCATCGTTCGCCAGAAGCTGATGAAGATCTATTCGAACGAAACAGCCAAATCGCTCGTGGCCATGCGGACCCGCGCCGAGATGAAGGCTGGCAGGGCTCCCGGTCCGGGTGGTTCGCTCGGCAAGCTCCACGGTTCGAACATCATGTGGGACGTCCGCGAGATGTTGCACGAATTCGTGGGCCCACAGATGGTTGCATGGACCAAGGACGGCGACGGCTTCGACAGCAACGGCGAAAGCTGGAACCGTATGGTGCTTCAATCGTTTATGTCATCAATTGCGGGTGGCACCGACGAGATCCAAAGGAACATCATTGGCGACCGCGTCTTGGGCCTGCCCCGAGACGTCTCAATCGACAAGGGTGTGCCCTTCAACGAACTCAAGGTTGGCACGCAATTAGATTAGGTTCGCTGGCGCTCACGCCGACATTCGTCGGACATCGCTGCAGTCATGCGGTGCGTCTCGTCCCTCAACGCTGCCCACTCGTCCCTCGCTCCGAGGCAATTAGATTAGGTTCGCTGGCGCTCACGCCGACCTCTGTCGGTCCCTGCTTGGAGTCACGCGGCGGTCTCGTCCCTGGCTCCGAGAAACAAAGGACAAGACAGCCATAACGCACCAGCAGCGAGGGACGAGCAGCGGAGCGCAACCCCAACCCCCAATCTGGCGAATACCAGGAGCAGCCGAAGGCGAGCAGAAAAACAGTGATCGATCGAGACATCAAGCGGTGCCTTGGGCAGATGGCCAAAGGTGTGCAGGTTGTGGGTGCGACCCATGATGGAGTGACACGGGCGTACTGCTCGCACTGGGTCAGCCAGGTGTCTTTCGAAGAGCCGATCATGCTGTGTTCGGTGTCGCCGAAGCACGATACGTTCCCGCTGATGGAGGCATCCGGCGAATTCTCGGTCTCGGTCCTAGCTGGTGATCAGGTCGCCGAGGGTCAGTATTTCTCATATCCCGGCCGCAAGTTCAACTACATCGTTCCTGAATACATCGAGCTGGTCGATGGCCTACCCATCGTGGTGAATTGCATCTCGTGGCTCAAGTGCGAGATCTTCGATCGGGTCGAGCCAGGCCGGATCGAAGGCCTGGACCATGTTCTCTTCTTTGCTCGGGTCACCGCAGTTGGCGAAGGCCGGTTGGGCGAACCGCCATTGGTGTATTCATCACGTCATGGCTGGCGCATCGCCGATACAAAAGCTCGTGAAGCGGGTGTCTCCGTTCGTGATCAACTACTCGAACGACTAGCGCAATCTGAGGCTCAGTCCCCCGACTAGTCAGCAGTGTGCGATAGTCAGGGCGTGGATCGTACCGATGCTGAGAACCTACAAACCCCGCTTGCCGGCGAAGCTAAGGAGCCCCTCGACAAGGGCCTGGTCACACGTTTGGTCCTCGCATCGACCATTGTCGCGCTGTTCGTCGTATTCGCCATCCAGAACACTGAAAGTGTCACCATTGAGTTCCTGAGTTGGAGCTTCCAACTCAGCCAGTTTCTGATGATGTTGTTGTCGGCCGCTGCTGGCGTGTTGATCTGGGAATTCGCTGGCGCTTATTCACGTCGAGCCAAGAAAAAGCGCTCCTGAGCTAGCACGAGGCCGCAACCGATTCCGGTCGCCGGCCTGCATGACGCCTGAACTTCCGCGGCACCACCGCTATCCGGCATGCTTGTTGCCGTGTCCAACCTGTTCAACGAACTGTTTACCGCCGACGTCGAGCGACCCTTCCTGATCGAAGGCGACCATACCCACACCTATGGCGCGTACCAGAATCACGCTCTGCGCATCGGGGCAGCAGTCCGGGCCCAAGGCCTCTCGGCTGGCGACCGGCTTGTAGCGCAGACCAACAAGTCAGCCGACGGGTTCGCACTCTGGCTCGGGTGTCTGGCTGCCGGTGTTGTCTATGTCCCCACAAATACGGCGTATACCCCTGACGAGATCTCATACTTCTGCACGGACGCAGGAGCCTCGCTGCTCGTTGTCGACAACCTCGCTGCCCTCGCGACCGTGACCACCGGCATTGGGGTTTCCACCATTGCAATCACCGACCTGGTGGCTTCGTCGGCAGCGCTCGACCCTGTCTCGATTACAGAAGTAGATGAAGACACGCCCGCTGCGCTGGTGTATACCTCTGGCACTACAGGGAAGCCCAAGGGTGCGACCCTCACCCATGGATGTCTGCTCGACAACGCCCAAGCGCTCGTGCAAGTCTGGGAGTACCAAGCCAACGACATCCTGGTTCATTCGTTGCCCATCTTTCATGTGCACGGCCTATTCATCGCGCTGCACCCCACCATGTTGAGTGGCGCCCAGGTCCGCTTCCTTCCTCGCTTCGAGCCTGACTTGGTGATCAACGCTCTAGCGGGCGCCACCGTGTTCATGGGTGTGCCCACCTACTACCACCGCCTGCTCAGCAATGACCGCTTCGACCCCGCCGCATGCGGGTCGATGCGACTCTTCACGTCGGGGTCCGCACCGATGACTGAGCTCACACATGCTGAGTTCACCGAACGCACAGGCCGCCAGGTCGTCGAGCGTTACGGGATGAGCGAGGCCAGCATCATCGCCTCGAATCGTATGGACAACGTGCTGGCTGGCTCGGTTGGACATGCCTTACCTGGTTATGAGATTCGGATTGTCGATGACGATGGTGGCGTGCTTGAGGCTGGCGAAACCGGCACGGTCGAGGTCCGAGGCCCAAGCCTGTCCCCGGGTTACTGGAACCGCCCCGACGCCGACGCCGACTCCCGCACTGGCGATGGATGGTTTTCGACCGGTGACGTTGGTTCGCTCGACTCCACCGACCGGCTCACACTCGAAGGTCGATCCAGCGACATGATCATTTCTGGTGGCCTGAACATCTATCCCAAAGAGATCGAGATGGTTATCGACGAGATCGACGGCGTCGTTGAATCTGCCGTTGTCGGCAAGCCTGACCAAGACTTCGGCGAAGCGGTGACTGCCTATCTCGTGCTCGAACCTGGGATTTCACTGGATGTGCTTGACGTGGATAGTGCTCTGAGCTCGCTCGCTCGGTTCAAACACCCGAAGTCGCTGCATGAGATCGACGCATTGCCGCGCAACGCGATGGGCAAGGTCCAGAAGAACCTCTTGCGTACAAACCAGGCCAACCCCCAATAGCCTTTCGCCCGTGGCGGACTTCGAGCTCATTGCATCGACAACTCGAAGCGGCATTGCCGTCGACCAGATCGAATTTGACGTCGCTGGAGCACCCCCGGCCTCGGGTTATCTCCTAGGTCGCCACAGTGATGGCGACCAACCTTTGGTAATTGGGCTGCACGACGCCCGTGGCGACAAAGCCACGCTATTGCCTGACCTAGAGCACCTTGCCGCCCGCGGATTTCTCTGCCTGAGTGTCGATAGTCCTGTTACGCGGCGCGCATCTGCTGCCCGGGATCCGTTGGCAGCGTTCACCAGCCAATTCGGGATCGCCATCGCTGCACTAAACCTGCTGCAAAATGATCGGGGCGCCCAACAGCACCGCTCTGCATTCCTAGGCCGCGGTTTGGGCGGCGAAGTCGCTGCGAGTGTTGCTGCACACACCGGTCGAGTTCAGGTGGTTGCTGCCGTCTCCGCATTACCTGATCGCAGCAGTTTCGTCGATCGATCATCGCATCCACTTGCCGCTGGGCTGCGGTTGTTCCACGACGACGAATCAGTCGCCGAACAAGTCGAGGGGCTTCGTGCGAATCGCTTAGTCACGCAACTCGAACTAGCCACAAATACCCACTGGCTATTGCAAATTGCCGACGACGACGATCGCCTGAGCGACGAGGATCACGCCTTGTTGTCGTTGTCGATTCCGCGGACGGTGCGCGTCGAGCACATCGCACATGCTCGTGACCTTTGGGCACCGCAGGCGCGACGCTCTCGCGTCGACTTCATCAGCCGAATGTGTGGCTGATCGCCAAACTGGTTAGTTCCAGGTCAACCATTGGCTGAGATCTGCCGAGACAACCACGTTGGGATCTTGTTCCAACCAGATCACCAGCAGTCCTTCGATTGCGATGCCCGCGGCGTTCCACACTTGAAGCTGACCATCTGGGCCTGTGGCGCGTTTCATGCTGGCCAACTGAGGTTCGACGTGCTGTCGCAACGCTGTGCCTTCGATCGTGGCTCGAACGAGCACACCGAAATCGTGCAAGGTCAACGAATCGCGTGGACGTAGACCGAAGACCGAGATGAGATGGTCGAAAAACTCGACGAACCATTCAACAGCCTCCGATGCCGCGACCCGGAAGGCTTCGGTCATATCGGGATCGGCTCCCATACCAGTGCCCAGTGATGCTAATGACGACATATAAACGCGCCATTCGAGACTGTTCACGACGGACTCAACATTGGCGTTGATAGTCATGCGGAGAACCTCGCGGAGCGCTGCAGCCAGCTGCACTGGATCTTTCGATTCAATGAGAGGTGCGACCTCGGCAAAGACCTGCCTGATGGCATCCAGGGTCGGCTCGATATCGACGCTCTTGTCGAGATCGCTGAGGAGATCGGCTCGATATTCGTCGAGCTGACCTTTCCCACCTTCGTACAGGCGGTACGCGGTCGAGCGGGAAACACCCGACAACTCGATCGCTTCTTTCAGTGTCACCCGGTCCAACCCCGGCGCAACCCCACGCGATTTCAGCAGCTCGAAGCCAGCGTCCAGCAACGCCCGGCGTGACTCGGCTGCCTTCAAGCGCCTCTTTGGTTCGTTTGATGACATCCCATCATTCTGACACCGGCAGTAGACGAATGTGTCGCCCCCGGACGTCGAATTCCACATCCCTTCCTTGGTGATACCGGATGGCCTTGCCTGCATAAGTTGGTGCCGTAGAAATACGCCTCAGAGGTTTGGTTTAGATCGCGGGAACCTCGACATTGAGGGTATAAATCGCACCCTTCCCTTTGCCCGCAACATCGCGCGGATCGGCACTTGGTGATGTCAGCACAAACAGTGTGTGGCCGGTTGGTCCACCCAGCTCGCAGGCATAGGTGGGCTGCGGTGTAGCGATGCGGTGGGTGACCTGGCCACCCGCGAGTACCCGCACGACTTGGGATCCAATGGCGTCGCTGAACCAGATAGCGCCCTCAGAATCTTGAGCGCACCCGTCGGGTGCGGTGCCCGGAATCACGGCCCATTCACGACGATTGGAGAGTGTTGCATCGTCAGCGATATCAAAAGCCACGAAGGATCCACCGAACGATTGCCCGACGATCAACGTCGTACCGTCATCGGTGATGACACTGCCGTTCGGAAATGCGATCTCGTCGGCAGCAACTTGCGCTGTGCCATCGGGACGCACCAGGATCACGCTGGCCGTTTTGAACTCCGCGCCAGCTTCCAGATCGAAGCCAAAGTGCCCTACATATGCATTTCCCGCTGCGTCAACAACCATGTCGTTGCACTTGTCGACGGTCAGCGCCGAGATGTCGGCGTGCTCGGTGACTACCGACCCGTCATATCGAAGCACGCGCCGACCGATCATCGCCACGATCAGCAGGTCCCCTGACGGGAGCCAGCCCAGACCCGACGGCCGGTCATCGAGCTCAACAACGGTCGTGCGCACACCATCTGGTGTAACTCGGTACACACACTGCTGATAAAAGTCGCTGTACCAAAGAGTGCCGTCGCGCCACCGAGGGCCTTCCCCAAAGTCGACACCGTCAACCAGTAACTCAAAGGCCGCGTCGGTCTGCTTTTCTGTCATAGCCGCCGACAATAGTTGGCGTCATACCCGAAGCTGTCAAAGATCAACTCGCTTGCGGAGCCCTCGATCCCCTCCAGTGATAACAGCACCCTTGTCTTAAAACCGTTCCATTTGCATCCTTCTCATTCTGGGCGACCGTTACCAGACATGTTCTGGGAACGTGATTTTGACGTGAAGGCCAGGATCAGCTACTTCGTCGGCCGGCACGACATGCAGATTGCAAGTACTATCTCAGGGACTACAAACCCCTATGTTTCGGCACAAGTCGAGCTAGGGAATATCTGGAGGGATATATGAACAACAAGAGCAAGCTCACAAAGCTGCTTGCGCTCGTGTTCACTTTCGCACTTCTTGCTGCCGCATGCGGCAGCACCAGTGACGGCCAAGGTGACACAGCAACCGCAGACGACAACGCCACCCAGTCTGACGACACCAGCGAAGGTGCTGCAGACGACGAAGACGACGTTGAACTGACCCAGAGCGACGATCTCCTCGAACAGATTATCGCTCGAGGCACGCTCAATTGTGGCGTGGCAAGCGTTTCAATCGGCTTCGCCGTCGCCGACTCAAATGGCGTCTTCCAAGGCTTTGATGCTGACTGGTGCCGGGCAACCGCTGCCGTCATCCTCGGCGACGCGAACGCAGTAAACATCGTTCCTCTCACAGCGGCGGAACGTTTCACCGCTGTGCAGACCGGCGAAGTTGACCTGCTTCACCGCAACACCACCTGGACCCAAAGCCGCGACAGCGACGTCGGTATGGACTTCGGTCCAACCACCTACTTCGACGGCCAGCAGCTCATGGCTCGAGTCAGCGACGGTTTCAGTCCAAATAGCGGCGTGGCTGATCTTGACGGTGCTGTTATCTGTACCAACGCCGGTACCACTACCGAGAAGAACATTGCAGAAGCCGCAATTCTTGCTGGCGTTGAAATCACGCTGAACACCTTCGAAGACTTTGACATCGTGACCCAGAACTTCATCGATGGTGGCTGCGACGTCATCACCACCGACGGTTCAGGTCTTGTTGGTCGTAAAGCTGAGCAGCAACCAGCGGATCAAGAATGGGCGATCTTCCCCGGTCAACCAATCTCCAAGGAGCCTCTCGGCCCAACATATGGCCAGAACCAGTCACGCTTCGCAGACGCCGTCAACTGGACGGTCTACGCGCTGCTGATCGCTGACGAATACGGCGTCAACCAAAGCAACGTGGATGACTTCCTCGGTGCTGACGCTGAACTTGGTCGCCTGCTTGGTGGCGAAGGTGAAGTTCAAACAGCAATGGGTCTCAATGCTGACGCGTTCTACGTGGCCATCAAGGCAATGGGTAGCTACAGCGACATGTGGGCACGCCACCTGGCGCCACTGGGCCTGCAACTTGAAGGATCAGCCAATGATCTGTGGACCAACGGTGGTCTCATGTACCCACCGCCAGCACGCTAAATAGAACACACAACATCGTCCAGGGCCGGGTAATCGGTCCGGGTCGGTGACTCGAAGGCTGAAGTCTGCGTGACAGATTTCAGCCTTCCTGCCACCGTCTCTACGTAATTCCTGGGGGGAAGTACTGGTGACAGACACCGCAGACACATCGTTGATTTCGACCGCGTCCGACAAACCACCGTTCTATCGAGACACCACTGTCATCAAGTGGATTGTCCAGGTAGTCACGCTCGTGGCCGTGATCTTCGCTCTCTACTTTTTAAGTAAACAAGCGGGCGACAATCTCGAAGCTAAAGATATCAACACCGGCTTCGACTTCCTGAGCGTTAACCCCGGCTTTGCGATCAGTGACGGCATCGACACCGCGCCCAACACGGGCGGGCGGGCGTTATGGGTCGGCATGGTCAACACCATCCGCATGTCGCTCGCCGGCATTCTTGCCGCGACGATACTGGGCATCCTGATTGGTGTCTCGCGGTTGTCGAGCAACTGGATCGTGGCCAAAGTCGCGAGCGCATTCATCGAATACATGCGCAACATCCCGCTGCTCGTCCACATATTGTTGATCTTCTTCACGTTGGGCCAGCTCGGCGACTTCGGAAAAGGGGTCGATGAGACCACCGGCGAACTCGTGCAAGGGCCCATCAATGGGTGGATCCATGTGTCGAATAAGGGCCTGTCGGTGCCCCGACTACATATCGCCGACGGCTTCTACCAATGGGCAGTCTTCTTGATCATTGGCGCCATTGCTGGCCGCTGGTTCATGAACAAGCGCACCGCTGCTCGTGACGCCACCGGCACCGAAACGTATCCAATACTCAGTTTCCTGGGTGTACTGGCGTTGTTTGGGCTGATCGGCTGGTTCCTTCATCCGATCTTTGGTTGGATCGGCGACGCAATCTTTGGCCCGATATCGCGGGCAATCCCCAACATCCCGCAGATAGTGGTACAGCTAGCGCTGACCGCTGTCGCCTTGGTCATGGCGTGGCTTTGGATCCAGCGCTTCCTCGATAGCCGGCGTACTCCAGCTGGGCTAGCCAAGCTCACCGATGACGACTGGTTCCGCATGATCTTTGCTGGCGCCGCTGCCGTCATTGCAGGCATCGTGTTTCTCATAATCTGGCCCGGCTTGTCAAGCTGGATTATCAACTCAAGCCGTGACTTCTTCGAAGTTGCTGCCGACAAGTTCGGCGATGGCCGCGGCAGTTGGCGCGAAGACTGGCCGATCGACGCCGCCCGACCCGACATCTCCAAACGCGGTAACTTCGCCAACCCCGGTCCCGCCGGGCTCAATTTCAGCCAAGGTTTTGCGGCAGTGTTCTTTGGTGTGGTGCTCTATACCTCGTCATTCATCGCCGAAATCGTGCGTGGCGGAATCTTGGCAGTCCCCAAGGGCCAAACCGAGGCCGCCCAAGCAGTTGGTCTACGACGCTCGACCATGCTGCGGCGGGTAGTTCTGCCCCAGGCGTTCCGGGTGAGCTTGCCTCCTCTTGGCAACCAGTACCTGAACCTGACCAAGAACACGTCTCTCGCCATCGCTGTTGGCTACAGCGACGTTGTACAAATCGGGCAGACGATCTTCAACCAAACCGGCAGATCGCTCGAGGTCTTCGCTATTTGGATGCTGTTCTACGTTGCGTGTTCGTTGACCATCAGTGCGGTCGTCAACTTCTTCAATGTCCGTCTACTAATCGTGGAGCGCTGAGATGTCGGTAGAAGCCCAACTCGAAGCCGCAGCCGAGGACCTGCTTGCGGCCACCAGGGCCGCCGACGCGGTCCGACCCGACGAACCAAGCTTGCCTCTTGGCCGGTGGATGCGAAAGAACCTATTCTCCTCGGTGGGCAGCGCCATCCTGACCATCGTGTTCATGGCAGTCTCCGTGTTCGCCTATCGAGGTGTCCTCAACTTCGTCTTCAGCGAAGAACGCCGCTGGGACGCAATTCGGGTGAACCTGCGGGCGTTGTTCACCTTCGCCTACCCCGGGTCCCAGTACATCAGAATCTGGGTCACGCTGGGCATCGTTCTCACGCTGACTGGGCTCTCGATGGGGCTTATGAAGTCGATTGGTCAAGGGTTTTCGATCAAACGCATCAGCATGTGGTTCCTCAGTTCCGGCATCGCCATCATCGGCGGCCTAGTACTGCGTGAACCTTCGGTGCTCAAAAATGTCGACGGAGAACCAATACTCGACGAAAACCTGCAGGTCATCCGCGAAAGCTTCGGCGCCGCGATGGGCGACCGAGTCTGGTGGTGGCTAGCTGGCCTGGTGACGCTGGGCATTGGCTTAGGCCTTTGGTTCGGGTTCGGCGAGCTTCGGCGACGCACCACGTTCATACCCGCTATCCCGCTCACGCTCGGCTTTGTCGGTATCTTTGTCTCGACCGTGTGGTGGTTCAAGTGGGGTCACTACGGAACCAATGCTGCGGGCGACATCATCATCGAACCAGGGCGCACGGTGGCATCGACCACTCAGGGGCCCTGGACGGTGATGTGGATCGTTCTGGTCTTTGCCTACATCGCGGGTCGAGCACTGTTCGCGACCAAACGAGCCGGCAACGTGAGAGCAGTTGTGGGGCTGTCCTGGCTGTTGGCCCCATTCGTAACCTTCTTCGTCATCTTGCGTGACCCGACTCTTGACTGGTCCCACGTGTGGTCCACACACCTACCAATGGCACTGGCCTTTATCATCGTCGGCAGCCTTGTTCTATGGGCCCTGACCAACCCCAAGATCGGGGAGATTGGCAGAATCATTGCAGTTGCCTTGATCGCGCTAGCCTTGTTCCACTGGATCGCAGCGTTCTTCGGCTGGTATCCAATGCTGCAAAAGGGCCGTATCAGCTTCTTGCTGCTGGGTCTCGCGGCAGCGACCGCACACAACTTCGCCGGCGATGCCCGCCAACGGTTGCGCATGGTCTGGGGCTGGGTCGGCCTCATGGTCATCGTTCACTACCTGGCCACCATGATCAATACCGCATCCACCCTTGAAATAAATGGTGAATTCGCTGGCGGCTTCGTGGTCACGTTGTACATCGCAGCATTCACCATGATCTTCTCGCTACCGCTCGGCATAATGCTGGCACTTGGTCGCACATCGACTATGCCGCTGTTCCGGATCTTGTGCACGACCTATATCGAGATCGTGCGCGGTATCCCGTTTATCACGATTTTGTTCTTCTTCGCCGTGTTCGTGAACTTCTTCTTGCCCGACGGAATGGAGCTCGCCAAATTGGCCTCTGCCGGTATTGGCTTCTCGCTATTCGGTGCTGCGTACTTGGCAGAGAACGTACGTGGTGGTCTTCAAGCGGTACGGCGTGGTCAATATGAAGCCAGTGATGCACTCGGGCTAACCACGGTGCAGCGAACCGGTTTCATCGTCTTGCCCCAGGCCCTGCGAGTGTCGATTCCGCCACTCGTCGGTGGTGCCATCGGCACGTTCAAAGAAACCTCGTTGCTTTCAATCGTGGGCATCATCGACTTCACGCGAGTCGCGAACAGTTCCATCCCCGGCCAAACCGAGTTTGTCGGCATCAAACGCGAAGGCCTGCTGTTCATCTCGCTGGTCTATTGGATCGGCGCCTACTCGATGTCCAAATACAGCCAGCGCCTCGAGAAGCAACTCGGCGTGGGTGAACGATGACATCAGCCGCACCGTTCCGTTGGGTCACGGAGCGACCCTCGCCTCAATCGTTCCAAACACAATCCGCAGAGCAGCCGCCGTTCGCTGTGACTACAAAGGAGAACCACTAGCCATGACGAACACCGATGCGACCGTTGCTGTCAATGAAGAAATGGCCTCTCGCGATGACATGATCATCAGCGACGGCGTCGACAAATGGTACGGCGACTTTCAAGCACTCAAGGGCGTTTCGGCGACCATCAAGGAACGCGAGGTTGTCGTGGTACTGGGCCCATCGGGTTCAGGCAAATCCACATGGATCCGGTGTATCAACCGCCTCGAACAGCACCAAGGTGGTCGGATTGTCGTCGATGGCGTCGAACTCACCAACGACACCCGCAACATCGAAAAAATCCGCAGCGAAGTAGGGATGGTGTTTCAGAGCTTCAATCTGTTTCCCCATCTGACGGTGCGCGACAATATTATGCTTGCCCCACTGTGGGTTCGTAAGAAGCCTCGCGGAGAAGTTGAACAACTCGCCTCCGATCTACTCGAACGTGTGGGTATCCCCGAACAGGCCGACAAGTTCCCTGGCCAGCTCTCGGGTGGTCAGCAGCAGCGAGTAGCCATCGCTCGGGCCCTCGCAATGGAACCGCGCATCATGTTGTTCGACGAGCCCACCTCGGCACTTGATCCAGAAATGATCAAAGAAGTACTCGACGTTATGAAGGAACTCGCTCGTTCGGGTATGACCATGATGGTCGTAACCCACGAGATGGGTTTCGCTCGCGAGGTCGCCGATCGAATCATCTTCATGGAGAGCGGCGAAATCGTCGAAGTTGGCACACCTGAGCACTTCTTCACCAACCCCACCGAAGACCGCACCAAGCTCTTCCTCTCACAGATTCTCTGACATTTTGTTTGCTTGCTGCGCGGTGCAAACGGCGGTGGCACGCAGCACTACACACATTGGTCGCGGCGTTCCGCTGCGCTCCACTCACACGCTCGTCCCTCGCTCCAACTCCTGAGGCCTCGACCACTGCGGCCGAGTGCGTACAACCTCCGGTACAACACGCACTGTCCTGTCGCGCAGGACGTGCCTAAATCAGTCGGCTGGGTCGTTCGGCTGTATCCCTGCTTGGGTTCTTACTGACTTCTTACCTTGCTCCGCATGAGGGCTTACTTTGTGAGTCCAGCATGGTGGTATGAAACATATGCGGACCAAGCTTGGCGCTATCGCGCTGGCCACATCGGTTATCTTCGGCGTTGGCATCACACTCAGCCTTCCTGTGGGTGCGCAGACCGAGTCGGCACCGACACAGACGGATCGCGTGCAACAGCGGGAAGAACGTCTGCAATCAAAGGTCGATAGCGGCAGCATCCCCCAAGAGCGCGCCGACAAAATTCGGGAACATATGGCCACCCGGATTGCTCAACGCGAAGCCCGCCAACCAGACCGCAGCCAGATCACCCAAGAACTTGCCACGACCTTGGGCACAACTGCCGATGATCTCATTGCTGACCTGCGCTCTGGAAGCTCGCTAGCCGATCTAGCCCAAGCAGCGGGCGTCGATATCGACGTGATTATCGACCAAATTGAGCGCCAACAGGCGGCCAGGATTGGTCAGGCAGTCGCCGACGGGCGTATCGACCAGGCTCGTGCCGACGAAAACCTCACAACGCTGCGCGATCAGATCACCGCTCGAGTTAACGGTGAACGCCCCGCTGGTCCTCATACTTTCGGGCGGCACGGTCGCGACAGCAACTAGCTCAGTCGCAGCCCGAACCAATACCACTCCCGAACCCACCTAACGGGGGTCCGGTCTGATTGCATCTAGCCCTGGATTCAGCCCCAGTTGTTACGTATCGTCGCTGACATCAGACTCGATGAGCCGGGATTCGTCAGCTCCCCACTCACTCCATGAGCCCACATACAAGTCCGCCTCAACCCCAAGCATGCTCAAGGCCATCAGATCGTGACAGGCCGTGACTCCTGACCCGCAGTAGGCCGCCGGTCGCGGTCCCTCTTCTGGGCTGTCGAGGACCTCGACGAATCGATGGCGCAGGTCCTCGACAGGCAACATCAAGCCAGTCAGGTCATCGATGTTGTCTTCCCACGCCAGATTGATGGCACCGGGAACATGGCCAAACCGGGGATCAATCCGGTTGGGCTTTCCCTCGAATCGTGACGAATTACGAGCATCGACGACCACACCACCTGCCTGGATCCGGTCGACAACCTGGTCGGCATCGATCAAGCGCTCAGCAGGCCATGGTTCCTCGTCAAAGACTGCCGGCGTCGGTGTCACCGGTCCAGACTCAAGCTCGCCACTCCATGCGTGCATGCCGCCATCGAGCACTGCTGCAGGAACGTCGAGCAACGTCAACATAAACCACAGCCGGGCAGCCATGCCGCCGCCAACATCGTCATAGATCACCGCAGGCCGCGCCCCTGCATAACCAAGACGCCCCATTGCTTCGGCAAACGCCGTCGGAGTTGGGAACGGATGGCGGCCACCGGGCTGTGATGCGGGTGCCGACAGGTCGTCGTCGAGACTGACAAAAACGGCTCCAGGCACGTGTCCTTGCACAAAGGCATCGTGCGCCAAACGTCCGTCGAGATAGGACCGCGAATCAAAAAGATGCACCGAGTCAAGGTTGTCGGCCAACCACTCTGCCGAGACAAGTGGACCAAAGTCTTCCATGCGACATACCGTAGCTCGGGACACGACCGGTGTTCAGCTGCCAAACTGGCAACCGTGATCGAACGTCTGGCCTACGGCGAACTACCCGACCAGTACGGCGAGCTCCGCGTTCCCGAGGGTGGTGCAGCGCTGCCATTGGTCATCCTGATACACGGAGGCTTCTGGCGCGACCAGTATCGCTGCGACCTGATGCACCCACTGGCTGACTCCTTGTATGAGCGCGGGTATGCATCGTGGAACATCGAATACCGACGCGTCGGGCCAACCGGTGGCGGCTATCCGACGACGTTGCACGATGTGGCTGCGGCAATCGACCACTCCGTCACTAGCAGTTGGCGAGCTATCGCCGTCATTGGCCATTCTGCAGGCGGCCATTTGGCATTGTGGAACGCAAGCCGCACCGACGCTCTGGTACACCCCGATCTCACTGTCGGCTTGGCTCCAGTAACCAATGTTGTCGCGGCCAACGTCACTGGTGTCGGTGTTGACGCCACCGCCAACTTCTTTGGCGGCACGGTCGACGAGGTTCCGCACAACTACACGGGCGGACAACCCGTACCGGCAGCGTTCGCTGGACGAGTTGTCCTGATCCACGGTGACAAGGACACCTCAGTGCCGCTCGCACAGTCCTGTTCCATTGCCGGCCATGTTGACCGTCTAGAAGTGCTGAACAATGTCGACCATTTCGATGTCATCGATCCTGACCACCCAAGCTGGCACATCGTCCTCGACGAACTGGCGCAACTCACAGATTGACGTACTGCCATCGTGGTGGCCTACCTGTTACAGGTCAGGAATCCTGGCCGCGAGCGCTTCGCGGTCAACAACCTCGATGCGAGCACGACGCAAGCGCACTGATTCGTCACGAACAAGTTCTTGCAGCACACGGTTCACCGTAGGACGTGTTGTCCCTGCCAGCGAAGCCAGTGTGGCTTGGCTGAGCTGAATTGTGCCATCGAAAGCTGAAGCGAGTGCCAGAACCCGTCGACAAACCCGCTCTTCAGCGGTCGAATGAACCGCCTCGGCTAACCGTCTCGACATCTCGCGCAGACGCTCATCCAGAACTCCCACCAGAAACTGATCGATCTCAGGCCGTTCGGTGCGAAGTTCACGAAACTGCGTCGGCCGTAGGAGACGAACCATCGTCGGTCGAACTGCCGTCACCGTTGCGCTTCGGGCAGTCTGGGCCAGCAACGCTTGCTCGCCTACTACATCACCCTCGTCGAGAACACTTAAGCCAATAGCGGCCCCATCGACCGTCAATGACTGAACGAGAACCCGTCCTTGCTCTAATAGATACATGCCGTCGGGCGCATCGCCCTCACGGCACAAAACCATGTCGGCGCTATAACTACGCTCAACTGTTCGCGCCAAAACTGCTTCTACCAGTTGAGGATGTACATCTTCAAGTCGCTGGCGCCAGTGCATGTGCACCCCGTCCTCTAATGCTCGTGTACCGCTGAAGTCCCACCCCCAACTTGAATCAAATGATAGCCCGATGTTCGGCACCGATATGTGAGTCGTTTGGCCCTCGTCTAGCGTTGGTGAAGTATGGCACCGTTGCGAATCACTGGGCAGAACTTCACCGATGAACTCGAGGCTGGCTTTGCCGAAATCCGTCGCGAACTCAATGTGCCTCCCTTCTTTCCACCAGCCGTAATGGCTGAAGCCGAATCGGTCGCTCGACGCGGGCCCCTCGTGCCTCCGGGCGCCGCCGCCGGTGTTGTTGACCGAACTGATCTACCGCTACTAACAATCGACCCGCCAGGAAGCATCGACCTCGACCAAGCCTTCGCGGCCGAACGCAGCGGCGACGGTTACCGTGTCTGGTATGCCATTGCCGACGTTGCCAGCTTTGTCGCTCCAGGTACAGCCCTCGATGCTGAAGCCCGGACCCGTGGTGTCACGCTGTACTCGCCAGATCAGCGAGCGTCGCTGCACCCGGACGCGCTGAACGAATCTGCCGGCAGCCTTCTCGCCGGCACGACCAAGCCTGCGGTGTTGTGGCAAATCGACCTGGATGAAGACGGCCACCAGACAACCGCACATGCGCGCCGAGCCATGGTGAACAGCCGCGAGAAGCTCACCTATCGCCAGGCGCAGAATCGCATCGACGCTGGAGACGGCAATGTGTCACTTGAGCTTCTTCGTGAAATCGGGAAACTGCGTCAACAAATCGAGACCGACCGCGGCGCGATCAGCCTGCAACTGCCATCCCAGGAGATCTCGACCAACAGCGACGGCGACTACACCCTGCACTACGACACCTCACTACCAGTCGAAGGCTGGAATGCGCAGATTTCACTGCTCACCGGCATGGCGGCCGGCCAGGTCATGGTCGACGCGGGCCACGGGCTGCTCCGGACACTGCCGCCACTACACAAAGGCACCATCACACAGGTGAGGCAGGCAGCGCAGGCACTCGACGTCAACTGGCCCGAGGGCATGAGCTATCCCGACAGGGTGCGCGAACTCGACCCAAACAACCCTCGCGAGGTCGCACTCCTGGTGCGCGCCGCTCGTAGCTTCCGCGGCGCCGGATACGAAGCATTCTTCGATCACCAAGTGCCTAAACAACCGATGCATGGAGCAATCGCTGCCATCTACGCCCATGTCACCGCCCCGCTACGGCGAGTCTGTGACCGATTTTCCAACGAGATTGTGCTCGCCCACTGCGGCGGTATCGATGCACCAGCCTGGGCCCTCGAAGCACTCGAAGAACTCCCTGCGATCATGACCTCCGCTCGACAACGCGACGGTGCGCTCAAACGGGCCAGCGTTGACTTTGTCGAGACCATCGCCCTTCGCTGTCATATTGGCGAGACCTTCGATGGCACCGTGCTGTCGCACAGCCGAAACGGCGCCAAGGTCCTGCTGCGCGATCCAGCTGTACTTGCACCAATCCGCGAACAGCCCGAGATTGGCAAGGTCGTGCGGCTTCACCTAGACAGCGTCGACAGCAAAAAGCGACGCGTGGAATTCAGCGTTGTTGACTAAACGCCAGATTCTGACATTGCTCGACAAAACAATTAGTCGCCGCGTGACCCGGACCCCGGCAGCGCTTCTCGCAGCAGCCATTGGGATTGTGGCAAACCCACTGATCGTTCCTCGTTCTGAAGTTGTTCGCACGACCGCTGCTTAGAGGACGCTGCGGATCCGGGTACTCAAGTCGGCACCCTCGTCGAGGCGCTCGCGCCAATCGCTTGCTTCGCCAATTGCATTGGCGTACTGCTTGCGGCGCTCAGCGCGGTGGCCCTTCTCCGGCTCAGCGGGTGCATCGTCGTACTGCGAAGTGATGCCCTGGCGCAGCATTTCGATGGCATCCGAGCGAAGCTGAGAAACTCGTGACTCGGTGACGCCCAAGAAACGTGCCAATTCGACCGACGTCTTCTCTTCGAGGAAGTAACCCACGATGACCAGGCGATGGCGCTCAGGAAGCAACGCGATGGCGTCCTGGAGGTAGGTGTACAGCTCACGGCCTTCGAGTTGCTCGTCTGGTTCAAGATTGGCACGGTCAGGTAAGACATCGAGCAGGTTGAGCTCTTCGCCATTTTCGCCGTCGACATCATGCTCTAGGGCAAGAACAACCGACCGGTAGAGCTGTGAGCGGAGCTTAGCGACTTCGGCTGGCTTCATGCCCAGGGCTTCGGCAGTCTCCTTGGTCTGAGGTGCACGACCCAGCTCGCTGGCGAGTTGTTGTTCCATGGCATCAAAGCGGCGAGACAAGCGGCGTACCGAGCGAGGGGCCCAGTCCGCGGCACGAACAGAGTCGAGCATTGCGCCCCTGACTCGGCGGGCAGCAAAGCGTTGGAACGGGATGCCGCGGTCAGGGCTGTAGCGCTGTGCCGCTTCTACGAGACCAAGTGCGCCTGCTCGTGCGAGCTCTTCACGTTCGACGTGGCGCGGGAAGTGAACAGCAACCTGGAAGACGATGTGCTTAACCAGTGGGACGTGCGCCTCGATCAACTCATTGATCTCAATCGGCGTCAATGTGTTGCCAACTGGCTCGTCGGCTTCGATATCTATCGGTGTTGCTGCTTTGTTCGCTATGCGCACGCCTCTCATCCCTTCGTACATGGCGTCCCTGGGCTCAACGCTCTCTGCGTATCTGCCACCACGTAGAGAGTAATCGGCCAAAGGGCCTATAACTTTAGGTAAAACTACCTATCCGCGTGATGAGACAGTGTGAAAACAGTGGAATTGCAACGTTTTCTCCTGGACTTCTCCACTTGCGGGCAGCATGTATCGGCTCGGTTTCGCCCGAAGCGTTCACTATTTGTGAGCCATCATAGGCCCAAAGGCGCACATCATCCGACACTAGTTGCAGTAAAGAGACTGGGTTCTCGTTAGAGGCGGCCGATTGGGCCCCTGACCGAATCTGTGATTGGCCCTCTTCCCCAGATACTTGTCCTGCCAGTTCGCAACAAAATGCTGCCACCATCGCCGCGGCCCCAGTTGCCTGTGGTGCCGTCGCGGCCATTGCACGATGTTCGGCGCGCCCATCGACATGACCACGCACTTCGGCCCAAACTGCACCAACCAAGCCCTCGGCGTGGGGTGGACGCAACATAGGAAGACGCGACGTCAATCGATCTCGGCGAGTAGCAGCCTGACGCGACTCGATCCGCCGAACAGTCGGAAAAGCCTGGTGCAACAAAAACGGATCAGCCAAACCAGCCCGGTAACAGTCGGCAGATGCCACAGGGTCAGGGAACCACACCAACTCGCGCCCTGATCCCCCGCGCGAGGTTCGCAGGACACCCTCGTGGACTTCGTGGGCCGTGCTGCCCATCGCTCGATGGTGTTCATGAGCGCACGCTGGGCCACCTGTACCGAACTGCGCAGTGCTGATCGTGTCCACCGTGTCCAAGGTCCGAACAAGGTAACTCGCCAACAGGGTCGATAGGCCAGGCGAGTACGCCGCGCCAATCACCAAAGCCGCGCCGGCCTCGGTCGCTGTGTCATCCAACGCCCACAGCCGTTGGACATCATCGGGATTGTCTGCCGTAGTGACGACATGAGTTCCCGATTTCATCAACTGGATGGCCATGGCGGGCTGATGGGCCGACTCGGTCGCCAACACGACGATGTCTGCATCTTGTGCAGCGGGGTGGGGCCACCCTTGCCCCATGGCGACACCGTCACTTGGCGCGGTTTCTCGGGTTTGCGAGATTAAGGCGACGTTGTCAAAACCGCGAGCCACTAATGCTGTGGCGGTTCGCTGCCCGACCAAGCCCGCTCCAAAGATAGCAATACGCACTGGTCCTGTACTCAGGTCTGTTTGGTGGGATTGTGCTTGACCGGGTTGAGTTCGCTCGGGTCGACCTCGCGCCAGCCACCGCGCTGGGGTGGCGCACCATCACCACCAAATATGCGCAGAATCGCTGCTGTTACGGCGGCAATCGCGGCACCAAAAACAGCTCGTCGAAACATGGTGAACATTTGATAATACTACTCGCCGAAAAACAGGGTGGTCGAGCGGATTGGTCCCGCTACGATGACGCCGCACTGTTCGGGGCTATAGCTCAGTTGGTTAGAGCGCACCCCTGATAAGGGTGAGGTCGGAAGTTCGACTCTTCCTAGCCCCACGAACAGCGCCGTAAAGAAGGAGCGTGATGCACCAATTTCGTGCATCGGGCTCCTTTTTTAGTTTTCCGACGGGCGCGACAAGGCCCCAAAAATATCGCTCGTGGGTCACCCGCAAAGATTTGACGCACGCGGGCCCTCGTCGAGGAACAAGGGAACGCCGTACTCCTTAGCGGCGTTGGCGCCGCTTTGGCGGGGTGAACCGCGCAGATTCTTCCTCGATCACCGTGATACGAATGCCACCGGTCAAATCGCTGATCAGGTTGTACAGCGCAGCTAGCAGCACATTGAAGGTCACACCGGCGATCGAAAGCGCCAACGTCATGACGCCATAGGCGCGAAAGATCGTGCCCCCGCTCCAGAATGCTTCGGCCTCGTCAAGTGCAAACAGACTCTCGACCAAGTCTTCGATGCTTTCAAGTGTTCCTGAGCTCTCCGCGAAGCTCCACAACAACACGCCAGCGAGTACGAAGATCAGCCAGAGACAAAAATAGAACAACAAGCTGAATTTGAGTACCGACCACAGTTCGATATGGCGAATC
>Ga0307994_1000717_pt1 | contig 21905 bp, 23 predicted proteins | sample EllFjometagen261_FD_203171 | JGI IMG/M metagenome (GOLD analysis project Ga0307994, IMG submission 203171) | Marine microbial communities from Ellis Fjord, Antarctic Ocean - #261 | ecosystem: Environmental > Aquatic > Marine > Unclassified | place: Southern Ocean | collected 2014-11-02 | reverse complement strand
TAAAAAAAGTTTAAATGCCTGCCAATAAATAGCCCTAACAATGCTTAGTGAAACGATGGGCCAACGCAGAAATACAGCTGTTATTTTTTTGGTATTAATGTCGTAACGGGTTGCACAAAAAGAGGCCGTGAAGAGTAACCGTTCACGCCAGTTTTCTATGGTGATGTCTGTGGTTGATGTTGGTTCTTTCACACGCCAACGGTACTCCATGTCTAAATCCATAAAAGGTGATACATGAAATGCTTTTTCGGTGGGTGCAGGTGACAGTAAATCGATTAGGTAACAATGGCTTTTATTCCACGGGGTGTTACTGACCTCCGCAACAAGGTACTTAGCAGTATCATTTTCATACAAAAAGAAAAAATTGACAGGGCTAAAATAAATGCCAAAACAGCGTAATTGCGCCAACACACATACGCGGTTGATGGTGCTAATGTTCGCACCCAAAGAGTCTGCGACAGCAAGTGCGCGCGTTTTCAACAAGTGTCCAGCGTCAGACGTTGGTATAGCAGTGGGTAGCAGCTGACTGCTAAAATAATCTGATATTTTGAGCTGTAAAGGCGCCCAGCGACGAGATGAGAACCACCAGTATTTATTATTTAGTAATTGCACCTCATCAAGGTCTAAAAAGTTCATATACAATGGGTAGGTGAATTCATGCTCTTTAGGAACAAAACGCTTATGAAACACATGGCCAATATAAAATGCACTCTTGAGTGCTGGCTTTATAGCTGAATCATCAAACGTGGTGCTGTCTGCGTGAGCATTAGTCATTTGCCATGCCTTGCTGTTTATTTGATGCAGTTTTGGGCACTGGGTCTACCGTATCTAAAGTAATGCCAAAGCGTTGGCATACATCTAAGGCACTTCTCACCCCATCTTCATGGAACCCGTTGTACCAGTATGCACCACAAAAATGTGTTAAATTTTTGCCACAAATAATGTGCCTTTGGTTCTGTGCGGCAATAGACTCGAGTGAGAAAACAGGGTGCGCATAGTTAAAGTGGCGTAAAACGTGTTTGGGGTCAATACGCTTAGTCTGGTTAAGTGTGACACACAGATCTTGCTCCGTTTTTAGGCCCTGCAGAATATTCATGTTATAGGTTAAGGTGGGTAGCTCATCTGCTTGAGGGTCTATGCAGTAATTCCAGCTTGCATAGGCTTTTTTGTGTTTGGGTAGCAAGCTATTATCGGTATGCACTACCACTTCGTTACTACGGTATTTAATGGCACCAAGTACCTGAGTTTCATTAATACTTGGGTCTTTTAGTAACGCTAGCGCTTGATCAGAGTGGCAGGCAAAAATAACCTCATCAAAGGATTCAGTACTATTTAGACAAGTAATAGTGGCGTGCCCTCCATGGCGTGTCACTGATACAACGGCACTGTTAAGGCGAATGTCTTGTATCGATTGCGTTAACTTGGGTATATAGCTACGTGAGCCACCCTCTATGACATACCACTGAGGCCGGTTAGCAATGTCAAGTAAACCATGATTGCTCAAGAACCGTAGGAAAAAATGTAATGGAAAGTCTCTACAGCTATTAATAGAAGCAGACCAAATGGCTGCAGTCATTGCCAGTACATAATGGGTAGCAAAATAGTCACTAAACCCATGTTGGTCAAGAAATTCTCCTAATGTAACTTGGGTGTCTAGGTTAGCCTGGTTAACTTTGGCGCCTTCAGCTGTTTGGTCGCTTTGGATTAGTGTAGTTGCTTTTTTTGCCAGCCGATTAAACCGCAGTATTTCGATGATAAAGTAATAAAATCTGGGGTTTAATAAATTTTTGCGCTGTGCAAAAAGGGTATCTAAGTTGTGTCCATTATATTCAAGACCACTGGCTTTGTTGTGCACGCTAAAACTCATTTCAGTGGCTTTGCTGGTGATCCCAATTTGCTTCATCATTTTGATAAAGTTGGGGTAGGTGCGGTCATTAAAGACAATAAAACCTGTATCTACCGCTAAGGTTTTATTATCGATATCAAGATCTATGGTTGCTGTGTGTCCACCCACATAGTCATTAGCTTCAAATAGGGTCACATGGTGTTGCTTACTGAGCAGGTAGCCACAGGTTTGACCTGAAATACCACTCCCAATAATAGCAATGCGTTTTTGCTTAGTTTGTGCCTGAGCCTGTGTCTGTTTCATCAGGCACCCTTAATCATTTTAATGGCGAGCCAACGCCAGAGTGTATTAGGTAAAAATGCAATTATTTTCATAGTAAAAAAGAATATTTTTGGAAAGTTAATCTCTAGCTTTCTCTTTTCAAGGCCTTGCATAATAAACGTGCACGCTTGTTCTCCGGAGATAATACCTGGCATAGAAAAGGTGTTTTTTTGTGTTAAAGCAGTATCAACAAAACCTGGGCGAATGAGTGACACAGCTATACCTTTAGGGCTAAGGTCTATAGCTAAAGTGCGTGTTAAATAATCCAACGCAGCCTTAGAAGCACCATAAGCTTCAGAGCGCGTGAGTGGAAGTAAAGTGACTGAAGAGCTCACTATGGCCAGCTGGCCCCCTTGTTTAATGTTACCTAAGACGCCCTCTAAACAATACCCTGTGCCAATGACGTTGGTCTCGATCACTCGTTGAAATAGCGCGCTGTCAAATGGTACTGGATCGTCCATGTACTCGCAGGTACCAGCATTGAGTATCACCAGATCAAGCGCTTCGATTTGTTTGAGTTTTGTTACTACTTCAGTGCGCTGGTTAATATCAAAAGTGCATAGTGTGAGCGCAGGGTGTGCTGGCGGCATAGCAGCGGGTAGAGATGCTTGCAGTTTACTCAACGACCTACCACAGGCAATAACGTGCCAGCCGGCTGCTAAATAGCTATTGGCAAGGTGCATGCCAATACCCGAACTTGCTCCTGTTATTAACATGCGTTTCACGATGCTAGCCTTTTTTTAAGCAATCCAATAACGTTTTTCAGTAGAGGTACATGCTCGTAAAACATACAGCCAACGTCGAAGTAATCTCGGTGGTGAGTGATTAGCTCATTAAACTTAATTTCACTCACGCCACAAACACTAATCTCTTGATGGCCGTTTAACTTCGGATGTGCAAACGCCATGGTCCAAGCGATAAAGGCTTGTGTATCACTACTGACCACATTTGTGATTTCAAATCGGCAATAGGTCACATTAGACATCATTTTACTAAAGTGATTTTGAAGGTTACTAAGCCCTTCTACTCTCCCCATAGGGTCTTCAAACACAGCTTTTGAGTGATAAATGCCATCAAGTCCAGCGATACTTTCTTGGCTAAATTCCTTGTAATAGTGACAAAATTTTTCAACTATTGTATTCATAATATGGGCACTCTAGCATAGGGTTTGTTAACAGTATTGAATCATTGGGCTGATTTTATCAGGATACGGTTCAAAGTAACGTTGGTCTTTGATGTACTCAGAACCGTGTTGCATCAAATGATGTTTAAGCAAAGTTAAGGGTGTGGTCAATGGGGTTAAGCCATTGTTATAATTATGAATAATGTCAATAATATGTTCTCGCGCAATTGAAGATAGGTTACCTTTCAAGTACCCCAGAATATGGAACAAGGTATTAGTGTGGTTCTTTCTACTGGCAGGCTTGGACAGAGCCTCTATAAAATCATTAAAGTATGAGTTAATGAGGGCTGCAAGGGCGATCTTTTCATTGCCACCTAATAGCCTTCCAAGTGAGCGGTACTTGTCCTGATTATGCGCCATTATTAAATATTTATAGCGACTGTGAAATGCTATCAGATTTTGCAGGCTAGGTTGCTCAAAGACTTCTTTACGAAAGTTACTATAGGCAAAAACACGTAGTAAAAAATTGTCATATAGCTCATCGTCATTTAACCTACCTTCTTCTTCTATAGGCAGTAATGGGTACTGTTGTTTTAATGCCTTGGCGAACACCCCCATCGTGCGTATCGAATGCGGATGCCCGTTAGGTTGATACACCTTCACTCTCTCAAGCCCACAACTGGGTGAATTTTTCATTAAAATGTACCCGTCTAAGTGGCCCATTGTAGGCAACTTTTTTTCGAAACCTTTAACTAGTTGTGCAGTTAAGTCTGATGTATTGTTATTACTAAATACTAATGTCGGAGAAGCTGGATCGCCCATTAGACGCATAGTTGGCCTTGGAATGCCAAACCCAGCTTCGACTTCAGGGCAAAAGGTTATAAACGTAAAACACTGGCTTAACGTGTCAAGGCATAGGCGAGATTGCGTATGGCCACCGTTATAACGAACGTTATCGCCTACTAAACATGCACTTACACCTACTTGTATATAGGGCTGATGCGATTCATTTGCAACCTTATCAGTGGCAATAGTCTGATGGCTGCTCATCGTCTAACCCTTACCTACTGGACACTGCGTAAGCATTTGTTGGTGCAGTGCTAGCGCACTGCTGATGGCTCCAAATGTTCCACCACCAGCTAACCAATCACCACAGCAGCCAATTTTAAATGCACTATCCCATGTATAGTTGACATTTTCTTGAGATGCTTTTTTATATTGCGCCATGCGCCAGTAGTGAGAGGTTAAAATATGTGGTTCAGCTTCAATGCCAAAGTGCTGGCAAAATGCAGCTACTAATTGAATAGCAGCTACTCCACTTTCTGCATGATGTTGCTGTTGGGCCCAGTCATAGGTGCTGTGTAGTACCCAAACCTCTTCTAAAGGTGCTGGACAGACTCTTCCTGGTTTACTATTTTCACGAATGGCGTTGTGTAATAGCGCATGGCCACCTTGGTAAAAGTCGGCCTTGGCATTGAACCGCTTTGTAAAACCGACGGCGCACACGTATTGGGGCAAGCTATTGGTGGGTAACGTATGGCAGTAACTATAGTTGTTTAGGGTATTCAGTAGGTCAATGGCTTGCTCTGGAGGGGTAGTAATAACGATTTTTTTGGCTACCACAATAACCTTATTGCTTTCATCGAGCAGGTGCCAAAAACCTTCAACTCGCCTTATTGTATACGCTTTTGTTTGCATTAAAATGTTAATATGACGTACACTTTTTTTATGCCAAGAATTCATTGAAGGGGCACCGCAAAGTGTCACTACTGTTTCATCTATGCTGGTGTATGTGTCAAAACGATTAACTTTCTTGGCCCATGATGATAAGTAGCCTTTGCTAACCCAAGAATTAAACTTTTCTTTAAGTAGCGGGTTAGTTACCATACTGTGAGAAAACTCAGGGGCACCTAAATCAATGCCGTAGTCATTATCAATACGTCTATGGCTGCATCGGCCACCAACACCTCTACTTTTCTCGATAAGTAGGCAGTCAATGCCAGCTTCATCAAGTAGGCTTGCAATAAAGCAACCAGCGGTGCCTGCACCTATTATGGCGACGTCAGTGGTGGGTGGGTGCATAGAAGAGTTACCGAAATAGTTATACAAAAAATAATACTGTACAATTAAATACTTGTACAGTATTATTTTTTGTATAGTTATTTACGAATAAAAATACACAGGCATAGTCGGTTTAAATGAACACAGCTATTAACGATGATCAACAACTTGAAAGCCATTTTCCTATTCGGCAATTGAGCGCCAGAACACAGGTCAATACAGTTACCTTAAGGGCTTGGGAGCGCCGCTATGGCCTATTAAACCCTCAAAGAACAGCAAAAGGCCACAGGCTCTATTCAGAAAAAGATGTACTCACCATTGAAAGGATTTTAACTTTAGTCGCAAGGGGGGTGCCCATTGGCAAGGTTAAGGTGCTGCTCCAAAGTAATGTAGCAATGGATGAACAGGTCAGTGAAACTGGAAATTGGCAACATGCGGTCGTCGAGCTCATGGTAGCAGTTAAGCTATTTTCGGTAAGTAAGGTTGAGCATCTAATACATAATTCATTTGCCAATTACCCAGCCCCTATTTGTAGCGAACTTTTGCTGGAACCATTATTTTCTGAATTAAGTTTCAATGAAGACCATGGTGCTACCTTAGGTTTTGCAGAAAGTGAATTGGTGCGTTATGCATTGATGCGCTCAAGTGCCAAAATCACCAAGAAAAATGGTGCTGATACGGTAGTGCTTGTAGCAGGCAATCAAACACCCATTTGGCGTTTGGCGCTAATGGCTTTGGAGTTGACCGATGCTAAATTCTCTGTACATTTGTTAACGCACTCGTTTAGTGTTGCGGCAGCGATTGAACTTGCTAGAAAATTTGAACAGGATTACACGGTATTCTATCAAGATGGCCTGTGGAAAAAACCCGACCAAGACCTGATGGCAAATGTACTAAGTAAAAACGATAGGCTTCTTCTTTGTGGTACAGCCCCAATGCTTGCTAACTTGTATGAGGAAGATCGTGTATTTGAAAATTTAAAGTACTGCACTAGTAGTTTACTAGAACGGCAAACTGTTCCTTGTGACGAACGGAGTTAGTCTATGAACATACTCATAACAGGCGGCACTGGGCTAATAGGCCAGGCATTCATTCAGCAATTTAGTGATCATACATTCACTATACTTACTCGTTCGATCGCAAGTGTTAATGTGGCTTTGCCAACGACAGTTAGCACTATTGATTCATTAGACAAGCTAAATAATCTGGATGCATTTGATGCTGTTATTAACCTTGCCGGCGAACCTATCATCGACAAACGGTGGAGCCCAAAGCAAAAAAATATGATTTGCCAAAGCCGGTGGTTGTTAACGCAGCAACTAGTTGAGCTGTTTGCACACAGTCAAAAACCGCCATCAGTATTTTTAAGTGGTTCTGCTATTGGTGTTTATGGTGATCGAGGTGATCAAACGCTCACAGAGTCATCCCCTGTTGAAGCCACTGATTTTGCTACCCGACTGTGCTTACGTTGGGAAGAAATTGCTTTGCAGGCAAAACCTCATACCCGAGTGGTGTTACTAAGAACGGGTATCGTTTTAGCAGCTCATGGCGGCGCTTTAAAAAAGATGTTACTACCATTTAAATGCTTTTTAGGTGGTCGCATTGGTGATGGGCAACAATATATGTCATGCATTCATTATCAAGATCATATCAATGCGATGCATTTCCTACTGTTAGAAAAAAGTATATCGGGTGCGGTTAATTTGGTTGCCCCAACAATGCAAAACAATAGTACATTTACTCAAGTATTGGCTCAATCAATAAATAGATTAGCCTTTTTGCCTGTGCCAAAGAAAGTATTACAGGTTTTACTGGGTGAATCATCGGGCCTCTTATTAGATAGCCAAAAAGTGGTGCCTCAAAAATTATTAGATAGTGGATTTAGATTTAAATTCCACAGTTTGCAGTCTGCTTTAAACGACCTTTTAACAAGTGATCTTCATTAAACGGACAAAATAACGCTACAACCTGGACAAAGAAACATGAAGAAATTATTGATCGTGGCCCATGGTAGCCGAAGAACGTCTTCCAACGAAGAGTTAAAAGTGCTGGTAGCCAAGGTATCAGGCAACTTGGGCCTATCCTTTGATGGTGTGGGGGCGGCATTTTTAGAGTTTGCATCACCCTCAATAGAAGAGGTGCTAACTGACTTCTTTAATGGCCAAGCTACGGAAGTAGTCATTTTGCCGTATTTTCTATCAGCTGGTAATCATGTTGCACGAGACATACCTGAAGAAGTTCAAAAGGTACTAGATCAGTGGCCGGATAAAAAAATTACATTATTACCTCATGTCGGTGCCTTGGATGCAATGGCGGGTGTCATTGTGGAAGCCTGCAAAGGTTAGCCAAACTGGTCCAACTGTGGCGCCGCTATAGAGCCTTTAAAAAAATGGAAGTGCGAGGGTGAAAATGGGCAGGACACAGAAATTGTGCACAAGGAAAACAGACAAAAGCATTTAATGTAGGAAGTAGGCGACACACATTTGCACATCGAAATGTCGATGGTGAAGACCAAGTTAAATTCTGTGTAGCCACCTTTTAGGTCAATTATTGGTTCATTGGCAACACCTTTATTACTGGCAATCTTAGTGGTTATTCGCTGGGCTTCATCGCCACATTGAGGCTGGGCATCTAGCCTTGGTTAATGGGCATAGCTTCAAACCCAATAGGTCGTTTGATACCTGCAGTTTAGTTAAATCGTTATTCCTGTTCTAAAATGACACCACACTGCCTAAATAAAATTCCCAATAACAGCTAAGACAAAAATAATAAATGCAGAAAGTAGGGAGATGTGGATTCGTTTTTGTTCCTCGGAGAAGAAAAAAAACGTAATTAGTCCAGCTGAGATTGCAACAGCCATCGAACTCAAAGTGTGTCCAAATAACATGACCCAGCCAAAACCAGACGGCAGTAACCCGTCATCCAAAACTTTGAACACCATTAATAACGCCGTCATTAATGTAATGGCAATAAGTACGCGCGCTCCTTTCTCTGGCAGATCATTGATAGCCCGGGAATCTACTTCTGCAAGTGGGGGTTGATTGAGTTGATGTGAAGCTTGGTCTGGCTTGGCCGCGACAGTAGATCTTAGCGAAGCATAACCTCTAGCATTCAAAGCCGATACGACAGGGTTAAGATCGGGCAGCCCCTCAACAAAGTCACATAACTCGATCTCATTCTCAAACAGCAAGACATCTGTGTTAGACAATGTTAGAGACCACATATCTTTGTGAACAAGAGTGGCATAGCATCCCTTTTGGGCTAATAGGTTTTGCATATTAAAAGTACCTAAGGCTAAATCATTTACTCAACTAATAAATTTAATAATCTGAAACACGCATCAGAAATTTCGATAGAAAAATTTCGATAGGTGGGATCTCTCGAACTTATATATTGTGCTCTTTGCTGTCTGGCTGCAGCAATAAAGGTGGGACACTAAAAGCACAGCCTTACTTAGCTCCAGCTTCGTTTTTCATAATGCCTCAGGCGCTCCAAATGTACGAACTTAACACCAATACTACAAGCTTATTATCAATCGTACTTTTTTTCGCCTGCATCACGATAACACTATTGAATCTGAAAAGAACACGATAGGCTGTGTATATTAATTTTATTAAGCTGCACCCAGGGTCATGTATTGATCATCGCTAAACACCTGAGGTGCCCCCCTTGCTGCATGTCATTGGTATCGGAATTAAGTTGCCCTTCAGATATAACGGGTGTGCTGGTTCACCAGATTTATTCATTTTTATACAGTATAGGTTCGGCAGTACATCCTTTACTGTACTTGATCTGCCTAGATAAGCACCATCATTCCCCCAAGCAGCAACAACAACGCCGGCATCCTTTGAAAGTTTAGCAAGCCAAATATTGTTTTCCATACCAATTGGGTCACTTGACCCTTTCATATCACTTGGGTCGGTAGCGCGGAATGCAAATAGGTTTGCCATACAAAAACCGCCGTAGCCCCATGCTTTTGCAAAGTTTATGCATCGAATGAGTGTTGGGTCATCTTTCGTTTCGTCAGCAGTTGATGGGTTTAATCCAATAATCATTGCGTACGCTTTAGAATCATCCCAAGTGCGCCAAAGTGCATACCTATACTTTCTACACAAAGATAGTTTTGCGTTCTTTCTCAAATTAAAATCCTTTTGAAAGTCTACTTTGGTTTGGGTGCCAGGGAGTTTGAAGTTTACCTTGCCATGATGAAACCTTATTCCTTGGCCAATTAGTTCAGTGCACACATTCACACTATTGGCATTTCGCATAACGTCGGCATAGGCATCAGATACTTCCTCTGGAGACTGAATTCGTCACAGGCCAGGCTTCTGTGCCGAATGGCTAGGTTGTAAATCAGACCTTGGACGACCATCAAGTGTTTCCCCATAATCCGTATCTTGGCTACGACCTTCTTCCACCCAGCCAGAAAATGTGTGGCGTAGGGCATTGAGTTGCTGATTTGTCACAGCGTCTTCGACGACCAAAAAACTATCTTGCCAAAATTGATTTTTCTAATCTTGTGAAAGTATCATTATGTTTTATTCTCTGTTGATGTTGACTAGGGCGAACTCACCAACAGATGTGCTAGGGAGCAGCAGATTCTATCCCAAAAATTCACAATTGCAAATTAACGTTAAAGCTAGCATGACTTTATCGTCATAGTGTCCATGCAGGGGCTTACTAAGTTTCAAATCACCATTGCCTCTACTCAACTCTGTGGGATGCCATAAACTAACAATTTCAAGGTTATGGAGGGCCACGCATCTCTGGCAGGCACCATGTGTTCAAACCTTAATGTTGCTTACTCTTGTCTAGTAAGCGTTTGACTAATGTGACGCTTTAAGAGTGCGCCTAAGAGGCTTGAAATACAAAGAAATTATAAATTTGAAGAATCCAATCTACACAAACGCTAACATTAGACCTTGTAAGGTTCTTATGAATTATTTTAACTAGGCATAAATGAGCATAATATTTTTTGTGAGGGTGATGAATTTACTCTGCCAGCAAAGAGCCAGCCAAGAGCCAGCAAAGAGCCAGCAAAGAGCCAGCAAAGGCCTATTTAAAAACCAGTAAAGTGAAATGCCTTGGTAAAACCAACGCAGTATTGCTGACCGTTGGCGATGCTTAGGGTATTCCATTTCTCTGCTTAACAGATACCTCAACATCACCCCAACATCATCTTTTATGAATGATTGTGCAATTGACATTATTTAGTGTTTCGTTAATGATGCTAGCATTACATTAGTCATTAATAATCAATGATTAATCAACTGGAGAATTGGTACGTCAGGCCATGGCGCCGGCACCACAGAGGGGCTTGGAAAACTCTATAGCAGTATTTTGGATACGATTGGCAATACACACGTTGTTTAGGTTAAAAAGTTAGTACCTGATACTGTTCGCCTCTATGTTAAAGCTGAATTTTTTAATCCTGCTGGATCAGTGAAAGATCGCCTGGCTATTAGTGTTATTGAAGAGGCAGAGCGCAGTGGCGACCTAAAGCCTGGTCAGACGCTTATTGAAGCCACTAGTGGCAATACAGGCATCGGCTTAGCCATGGTTTGTGCCGCGAAGGGATACCCCTTTGTGGCCACTATGCCCACTATGCCCACTAGTGTTTCTATCAAACGTCGCAAACTAATGCGCTTTTTTGGTGCTAAGGTGATCCTCACAACCTAGGCAGATAAAGCTATGGGCTGTTATATAAAAGCGGTAGGGCTTTAAGCAAAGGTATTTAGACTATATTGATTTAACTGGGTGAGCCTAAGTAAAGCGTGTACGTTGAATGCTACGAAAAAACCGTTTGGTGTGACTGGTTTAATCGTTACTTATTTAATAGTATCAAAGACGTTCAAAATGGCTGCAAACTAATTATTTAATTAGCCAGACCCCAGTAATACTTTAGTTTACGCTGGGTATCGAAGTGGCTCTGATATTTATTCATTTGGGATCTCGTGAGATCTCACTTATGAGATAGACGTTAGCACTGAGTCTTGGGTGTATGGCAACACTGATCTTAATGGTAATAACAAATTTTGATTTATTGGAGAAAAGAATATGGTGCGTATGTTAATGACCATTAATATAGATAACGGCAGTGTAAGCAGGGAAAAAATGGCAACAAGCTGTCAACCTCAGATAAATGTAACTGGGGAGGCGACTCAGTGTGAACTGGCAGATGTTGCTTCAACTACCACCTTATCGACTGGAGGGTTACGATGTCTAAACTAAGTGCAGAGTTACAGAGTGAAATCACTCACATCAAATCGGCAAAAACTGACATCAGTGCTGACACGCGTGTTATTGAAGATGCCGTTAAGGATATTATTAGGTCTGTTCGTGACAGTGGTGATAAAGCGTTACTGCATTATTCAAAATTATTTGACAAGGTAGCAGTTGAAAACTTTGAGGTAAGCATGGCGTCGCGCGAAGCCGCCGTGCATAACCTAGATCCACAGACTCGAAAAGACTCAGAGTTTGCCATTGAACAGGTTAGAGGTTTTGCACAGGCTCAACGCGACACTATTCTTCCACTTGAAATAGAAACATTGCCTGGGGTCCACCTAGGGCACCGAGTTATCCCCATCGAACGCATTGGTGCCTATGTGCCCGGTGGTCGTTATCCTATACTGGCGGCACCACTGATGACTATTATCCCAGCTAAAGTGGCTGGCTGTGATGAAGTTATTGTCTGTTTACCACCTACAGCACACGAGTCGATGATTGCTGTGTGCCACCTGTGTGGGGCAGATCGAATTTTTCGGGTTGGTGGTGCTCAAGCAATTGCGGCCATGGCGTATGGTACCGAGAGTATACCCTCGGTTGACAAAATTGTTGGGCCTGGTAATGCCTATGTGAATGAAGCAAAACGACAGGTCTTTGGCCCCGTCGGCATTGACGCACTGGCAGGGCCCAGTGAAATATTCATTGTTGCCGACGAAACAGGTAAGGCAAAAATGATTGCTACCGACCTGCTTGCTCAAGCTGAGCACGACGTTAGGACACGTGTTGGACTTATTACCACGGACTGGGCGCTGGCACAGGCCACTCTTATAGAAGTGGAGCGGCAGCTTGAGGGTTTGTCAACGGCTGATGTTGCAGGCCCAGCATGGCAAGATTATGGTGAGATTACCTTTTGTACCAGTGAAGAAACGATGATTGCCTATTCTGATTTTATTGCGGCTGAGCACCTTCAGGTTCACACAGCAGACCCACATGCTACAGCTGCAAAACTGAGAAACTTCGGATCAATATTCATTGGTGAACTAGCAAGCGTTGTCTACTCAGACAAAGGCTGTTGTGGCACCAACCATACGCTGCCAACCATGAGTTCGAGTCGTTATACAGGAGGTCTGTGGGTCGGTGCGTATCTAAAAATATGCACACACCAGTGGCTTGATAAAAAAGCAGTTGAGGTTGTTGCTCCACCAGCAGTTCGACAGAGTGCGAGTGAAGGCATGGAAGGTCACCGCAGAGCTGCTGCTTTGCGCTTAAACCGTTCAGGGGAATAGTGACCATTTAACTTTAGTTTTATTGAGCCTTCGTTTAATAATGAATTGATTTAGTGACGTGTAAGAAAACAGGTTCTAGGTGGGGTGGCCATAGGGCAACCCCGATCAATCATATCCGCTTGTCTAAGGATGTATGGTGACCGAGATAGCTCTTCGCGCCTAAAAATTACGCCTTACTTAGCTCCAAACCAATGGCACTGCCATTGAACCCTTTAATAATAAGCCAAACACTCAGAGTGATTTCAAACAAACCTCCAGGGATGACGCTCACAATTTCAACAATATCGTTGTGCCCAAACATCTCTGAAATAGAGCCTAACAGAAGAACTAAATACCCAATCATACCCCAGACAGACATTGGTCTTGGAATGAGTTTTGATGTGTATAATACAGCAACAAACAACATTCCCCCTATGCTCCATAATGCCATGCCCATGTGGTAGCCAAAAAAGCTGCCTTTTTTAAGAAGCTCACCGATCATTTCAATAGTTGGTATCGTCACAGAGCTAGCGTTTACATACTCGTCACTTAAAGGCAAAAGCAGAAGTAAAAAAATCGCCCCAACAACAAGTATTACGGTTGCAGCGACTGAACTAATTAAATAGCCATAGGCTAAATACACATTGTAAGGCTTTAAAATTGGCAGCATTATTACGAGCATTCCAATATTAAAAACAGTATGAACTAATGCCATGAGGACAACACCAATGGCCACCTGTGTTTGATTAACATTAACGTTAGACAAAAAGTCTTGCCTTGTTATAACTGAATCTATGAGTCCAGTGCCTATGCCATAGGATAGAAATGTGAAAATGAAAAATAGTCCAAAAATTCTAGCGGGTACTCTGTGTGCAGTCATTTTTTTCTCTGTTTTAAATCGGTGGATTTTCCACTGTAGTAGTGTGTTTGTGATTATTTCTGTAAGCACTTTATGGGTAATCTAAAGCGTTTATACTCGATTTGACAAGTCTGCGCCTGACGTCACCGCTCCCTCAGCTTTTTGCACCTACCCCCTTAACTACAAGCCAAAGCGGCAACAATAATTCCCCTACAAACGTAAACTCGCTAAGAGTGAAGCCAATGTCTGAAAGCAGGAAATGAGTCACACAGTCTACTAGGTAACCTGCACCTCCAAGCATTAGTAGAATGCCGATAAACTTCGGTAAAAAACCAGACTTGAAAACTAAATAACCCATAGGCAATAACCACAGGCCCCAAAATATTTGTGCTACAAAAATACCATGTTGGTGCAATCTGAGAAAAAGTGACACCAACTGGTGAGAAGGTTCTGCACTGTTCAGTAGATCCAGTACTGCAAAGTTAAAAAGCTCATTCACCAATGTAATAGGGACAGCCAATAAGAGAAACACCGCCATTAGCAAAGCGTGAGTCTTGTTGACCGGCTTAAGTAATTTGTATAAATAGTACACCACAAAAATATTAACTAGCTGCACTAGAAAGGCACTCACAATACCCAAACGAAATAGCAACTCATGCTCAAGGATATTGGTGATTGTAGATGCCACATCTCCAGCTACAATCAGCGATGCAGGCACATAGATAATACCCAATAGGCCTAGTGGAATTAAAGACAAGTACAGCCAGCCCGCGATTTTGGCTGTATGCTGGACTGAATTGAAATTATCGTTGGTAATCATGATGGTGCTCGTAAAACGTTAACGGTGAATATAGCTATCGTAAGCCATATTAATTAGAATGGAAATTAGCAAATTCGGCATTAAAGGTATGCAATATCGCATGGATTGGAAATCAATTACATTTGACTGGAATCGCGCACGAGCTTTTCTTGTCACCGCAGAAGAAGGCTCACTTTCAGCTGCTGCTCGCGCTTTAGGGATGACACAACCAACCCTTGGACGTCAGGTTACAGCACTTGAGCAGGAGCTAGGGGTGGTATTATTTAACCGTGTTGGCACAGGGCTGGTATTGACTCCTGGTGGCTTGGATCTACTAGATCAAGTTCGTATCATGGGGGATGCGGCTAATCGTATGTCTTTATCTGCATCTGGACAGTCAAAAGATGTTGAAGGTCACATATGTATTTCTGCCAGTGAGGTGGACGCGATTTTTCGCCTACCTGTGATCATTGCAAAATTACGTAACATAGCGCCTGGGATTGACGTGGAAATTGTTGCAAGTAATGCACCCAGTGACCTGGGGCGACGTGAGGCTGATATTGCGATTCGTAACTTTCGCCCTACTCAGTCAGAACTTATCGCCAAGAAAGTTAAAGACGTCCCAGTACGATTGTATGCAACGCCGCAATACCTAAAGCACATAGGCATGCCAACAACGATTTCCGATCTCAATCAGGCTAATTTCATCAGTTTTGATAGCACTGACAGACTTCTAAAAGAGCTTAACAAACGTGGTTTAAACCTTTCCAAAAAGAACTTTGCGCTTATATCAGAAAACTACATAGTATGCTGGGAGTTTGTTAAGCAAGGCCTTGGTATAGGCATTATGCCTGCAGATATTGGTGACGCCGAATCTTCAGTTCAGCCAGTGTTGGACGATTTTAAATTGCTCACATTCCCTATGTGGCTCACTGCTCATAGCGAGTTAAAAACCAGCAGGAGAGTGCGCATCGTGTTCGACTTGCTCGCTAAAGAACTTAGCTGAATAATCTGTGATTGTATTTCTAAGTTAACTCAATACTTAAGGGCTATTCAAACTAGCCATTCAAATGCTGCACACTATTTTTAAAGCCATCAGTGTCTATGCTAGGCTGTTTTTAAGATTGCTAATGGCATTATAATAAGCTTTAAGATTATCTCTTTATTATTAACACGGTGGCTATGTGAAAGACTTTGACCCTAAGTATGAAAACCTACCTGATTATATTCTCAAATGCACGGCGCAGATCTGGGAAGGTAGAGATATTGCTGCTTTAGACTGGCACTATAGTGAAAATCTTGTGGTAAGAACCCCCGCAGGTATTAGCCAAGGTAATGGTGTTGGTAAGGCAAATACCATGGCAACATTGACTGAATTTCCAGATCGCCAATTATTGGGTGAAGATGTGATCTGGTGTGGAGATGATGAAGTGGGCTTTTTATCCTCCCATCGAATAGTGTCAACAGCCACTCACATCGGAGGGGCTTTTGGCCCAGCTACTGGCATAAAAGTCACTTTTCGTACCATTGCTGACACCTTTTGTCATAGCAATCGGGTTTGGGATGAATGGCTGATCCGAGACAATGGTGCTATAGCCACACAACTTGGCCAAACCCCGCAAGTGGCCGCTCAAGCGTTAATTGACTCAGGTGATCTAGCCTTCCCCTTTACCCCCAATTCTGATGTTGCAGGCCCCTATGCTGGTGCAGGCAATGACAATGAATGGGGCCAGAAGCATGCCGAAATATTACAGCAAATTATGCATGCTGAGTTTAGTGTTATTGAGAACGAATACGATAGGGCATGTCATCTGGCTTATCCGTGTGGTTTAGAGGCCCATGGTATTGATACTGTAAAACAATTTTTTATTGGTTTACGGAGTGCGTTTCCTTATGCCAGCTTTAAAATTGAACATCAAATTGGCCGCCACGATCCGATGTTAGGCCCACGCAGTGCAATTCGTTGGTCTTTGACGGGTAAGCATGAAGGTTATGGTCGCTTCGGAGAGCCTACCGGTGCGCAGGTGCATGTGATGGGCGTTAGCCATGTGGAGTTTGGTCCATGGGGCGTGCGCAGAGAAACCACCTTAATTGATGATATTGCCATTTGGAAGCAAATTTTGTTGCAAGTGCCATCACACAAGGTGATTTAATGAAGCAAGTAGTAACAGTATCAGATTGCCTTTTGAGGGCCATTGACCTTATTTGTGACAGGCAATCCACAATCCCCATTATTGGGCTTTCAGGCCCTCAAGGTGCAGGGAAAACAACCGCGCTCAGTGGCCTTTACAATAAAAGTACTAAGCGCATTGCAACCTTAGGTATTGATGATTTTTACTTAACTAAGGCGCAAAGAATTGATCTTGCAAAAGTGATTAGCCCCTTGAGTAAAACGCGAGGTCCAGCAGGCACTCACGACATTAAGCTTATAAAAAAAACAATTGAGAGCTTAGTATCAGCTGAAGCAAATACGCTTACATCGCTCATTAGGTTTGACAAAGCGAGTGACGACCGCAGACCTGAAAAGGATTGGCTAGTATTTAAGGGTAAACCTGATGTGATTATTTTGGAAGGCTGGTTGGTGGGTGCTATTGCCCCTGACGACTTTGCCTATTCGGCCCCCATTAATTCGATTGAAAGGCTGGATGAGGATGCAGTTTGGCGGCGTTATCAAAAACATCAGCTGGATAATAACTATGCAAAATTATGGGCTAGTTTTGATGCCTATATCCATATTAAAGGCCCAGGTTTTGACACTGTTTTTGACTGGCGTAAGCAGCAGGAGGCAGGTAATTTAGGACTTAATGAAGGTGATTTACCTGACGAGATTATTGACTGGTTAGAAGAATTTATCCAGCACTACCAGCGCTTAACAATAGCTATTGCTAATAATTTTCATTACCCTGGGGCAATTATTAGTATTGATAAGCACCGCACTGTTACTCACTTTGACCTCTCTAGTTTATAAACTCTGTGTGAACCTGCTAGTGTTGCTGCTTCAAGTAATAATACCCACCCAGTTTCCCGTATAGTGCCTTGGTTACGAACATTTTTTGCACCATAAGCACGCGCATGGAGTGATAATCGAGGACTTAGGAAGACTTAGATAGTAGGGTAGTCTAGTTAACTAGCCTTAACATAGTTATTAAAACAATTTATTAGTGTCGGCAAGGTTGTAAGTCCGGACGAGTAAACACAGTATCAAATTGAACTATAAGGCCCTTCATTGATATTGTTCGAAGCTTACGCAGCTTTTGTGCCTATGAAAATTGAGCTGGTGGCCTGTAGAGCTAGCTCTATGAATATCATCTTTTAAATACAGAAATTATTTTTTGTACACATTAAAATGAGCCTTGGCAAAAGTTAAATTATTGCCTAAGCCAAGATATCATCAATATAAAAATTATAGCGAGATACATTTATGAGTGGAATTATTTGGGGCTTGCTAGCAGCCGTGTTTATTGGGACGTCTGATGCGGTGGCCCGCTCCACTACTCAAAAAGTGTCGATTAGCATTTTGATTTTAGCGGTGATGAGCCTGTCGATTTTAGGTTTAAGCCTGTTGTTCTTGCTTACAGATGACTGGCCCCGCTGGCATGCGTACGCTTGGGCCGTATCGGCGGCGTCTGGAGCACTTAATATTGTTGCTCTAATATTTTTATACAAAGCCCTTGAGCGTGGGCCTGTAGCAGTGGCTTCCCCAGCAGCATCAAGTTTTGTGGTGATGTTGGTGGCTATGAATGCGTTTGCAGGTCAACCTTTTAGCTTGGCTCAGGGGCTGGCTATTGTACTGGTTTTTGTTGGTGTAATTATGTTGTCACGGCCTGCCAAAAACCGAGACTCTGAACCAGACCACGATGCAGCCTGGCTGCGCACTACTGCTTTGTTAGGCTTAGCAGCGGCCTTTACTGTGTCGCTACGCATGTTTTTTGCCCAAGAAGCCAGCGCTGAACTAGGCCCTATGCCAGCGCTATATTTAAATCGGATGTTTGCCCTGATTAGTGTTCTAGTGCTGGTGGCTTGGCAGCTACAAAAGGGCCAAAAACTCAAAATGCCTAAAGGAAAAGTGGCAGCTTTGGTATTGGCCCAAGCTACCTTAGAAGTCGCTGCACTTTGGGCTTTTCTTACGGGATCTCAGGGAGATGGGCGCATTGCGGCTAGCATCGGATTTGCTGCTTTTGCTGCCATTACAACGATTACTGCTTGGCTATGGCTGGGCGAAAAAGTTGCGCCTCAACGTTGGATTTGGATCGCAGTCATTGGCCTTGGAATTATGTTAGCCAGCTCATAATTATCATTAAGTCTATTTAAGTTAGTAATGATCTCAAAAGATATAAAAGTTAACTCCAATCATAATTCTTTTCTTTTTCCCACTCTAAACTGCAAAGTTTATTCGTTGTGCAGGGTTGATGATTATCGTTACCTCAGTCAGTAATATTCACTCGTCAGGTTTATAGAGCTCATGTCAATCAAGCCATAGTTATGTCTGTTAAACTTGGATGTCTATGTTTTTTTGATTTTGGGTCTGTCTCATACGTTTGTTAACGCTGAATTTTTATTGCCCTTAAAATAAACAGCAACGCCCAGGTTTTGTGGGACATAGCATAGCCAGGCTTAGTTACTGTCATTGGGTAATCCCCCCATTAATAACCTAGGTTAAAAGTAGAGGTTTAGGCAGCTATATTGTCGATAAAAAGCGCACGCGGCAGCGGTGCTGCTGGATTGCATGTACACCGATGGCCGCAGCAAGGTGAGTTTTCCCGTGCCAGGCCCTCCAGCTAATACAGCGTTCTGCGCATCCTCCATAAACTCACAGCGCTACAACGCTTGAATCAGTGGTTCGTCCACTTGGCTTTGCGCAAAGTCGAAGCCTGCCAAGTCACGATGCGCAGGAAACTTCGCTATTTTCATTATGCGCCACATAACCATCGAAGGCTTGCGGAATAGGCCTCAACGATGACTGCTCTTCTTGCCATACGTCATTGATGGTTTGTTGTTTAAACTCGGGGTGGACTATAGCGCTGCCACAGCGCTTCTCTAACCACATTTTCAGCTCCGTGAGGGAACCAAAATTAGGCGCGCTTTGAAATAACCGTGGCCGTGCATTGCGCACGTTTTTTCGACTTGGCCTTTCCCCCATCCTGCAGCAGGATTACAAAAGTCAGGCTCAAAAAAATAATGGCTGGACATGCCAAGAAAAAATTTGTTCATCGTTCGGTCTTTGCCTTTACCTACTTTATCCACGGCGGTTTTCATATTGTCGTAGATGCCGAGTCTCAAAGCTTATGGCTGTTGGCAACCAGCTGAAAAGTCCAGACGCAGAAGTGCGTGATAAAGATACGAGCGGTATAGAAAAACGCCCAGATAAAAGCGTCTCGTAGTTTTCTAGGGTAACTTTACAGCTGACGAACACGTCAGAAAAAGGCCAATTTCGCCATGACGCCCCTGCTTCACCTAGCCATGGTGCGAACGCCAAACTAAGCGGTCGATTCAGGTTTTGTGAGAAAGATTAGACCTTTTTCACAAAAGAGATAGCAGCCCCAAATGCCGTCAAAAATCCAGCTAACGGCAGGATCATGACTGCGTATTTCTTTGGCATATAGTTCTCTTTGAACTCAATACCTTGCGCGGTAAATTCAAAATGCCACATTTCCCAATATTTACCACGCATGCCTTCGACCAACTCAATTCCATAAATGATCAGAGTTATTCCGACCAAAATAATCATAAGTTTCCAAAACTGGCGTATATACAGGGCGAACCTAGGGGGTAACTTTTCGTAAATTAAGTTCAAAGCGATGTGTTCATTATCTCTGGCTGTGAGTGAGAGCGCTATAAACATCAACCAAATATTACTTAGTACCGTTAACAGATCCCCCCAAACAGGAGGGTTTGCAAACACATATCGCATAAGAACAGTATAGAGCGTGAATCCAACCATCAAAGCCAAAAATAGTGAACACAACGCCTCTAAAGCGCGATGGATAAAACGGTCAAAGTTATTTAAAAATTGCCACATAGTTTTCATCTAACTCATTACCCGTGGAAGAAACATCGTCAATTCTGGAATGACGAGAATGAAAAATAGAAGTAAGAATAGACCTATCAGGTAAGGAACTAATGCCACTGCCACCTCTTCTAGTCGGACTTGCGCGATCGTTGAAGCAGTGAAAAAGGCGACCCCAACTGGGGGTGTTACAGACCCTATCAAGAAGCCAACGATGACTACGACTGCGGCCTGAACCTCAGGAAAGCCAGCTTGAGCCATAACGTCAACGAGAACGGGGCCAACAATGATAATATTCACTGCGGAATCCATCACCATTCCGAGCAGAAAAATAAAAAGAATAAGGGCCAGAATAAAGATAATGGGGGAGCCTGTGAGACTTAGTAACCAACTCTCAAGATCACCGATTGCACCCAATGAGGTAAGCAACCAACTAAAGGGTCCCGACGCTGCTATGATAATGAAAACCATGGCCGAATTACGAAACGCCCGACGGAAAGCGCCAGTGCATTCTTTCCATTTGATAGTTCGGTATACAAATACACCTGTAAACAGTGCGACCATCGCTGTGATAGCACCAGCCTCAACGACCGATGCTATGCCACCCATGACTGAACCAACCAAAACCACGGGGATCAGCAGGGCGAACGAGGACCGATACAATTCTTTTCCAGCTCGCCGTATCGAAAACTTCTCATCGCTTCGTTCAAAATTATATTTTACGGCGAAGTAATGGTTAATCACCATAATCACCACGCCAATCAGCACACCCGGAATAATCCCAGCCGCAAACAACGCTGCAACTGAGATCTCAGTCGCATTCGCAAGGATAATCATCATAATACTGGGTGGAATGATGCCTCCGATGGTGGAGCTAACGGCCGTAACAGCTGCAGAAAAGGCGGGAGGGTATCCAGCCCTTTTCATAGCAGGCAACACCAATGCGCCCACTGTGGCCGTATCAGCTACGACCGACCCATTCATACCCGCAAAAAACATACTAACAAGGACGTTAACTTGTGCCAAACCTCCGCGCATCCGGCCAATCAGAGCTCTGCTTAAAGAAACAAGCCGATCGGTAATCGTCGCACTGGTCATTAACTCACCCGTCAACATGAAAAAAGCAATCGCAGTCAATGGAACTGAATCAATGGCGTTGAACATTTGACTGGGGATTAAAATGAGAGGTACTGCATCGGTGATCAAAATATAAAAGAAAGGTATTAAGATTAAAGTGAAACCGATCGGCGCACCACAAAGGATTAGAAATAGGACCCTGTAAATAACTCTGTGTATCTGCCTTAGTTAAATATGGTCTGACAATCGCTCTTCAAACACAATCATAAAGTGGTTTAGTGCTGCACGCCAGTTATGAATCGGCATGGTCCATTTTTTTGAA
>Ga0307994_1000716_pt1 | contig 21910 bp, 14 predicted proteins | sample EllFjometagen261_FD_203171 | JGI IMG/M metagenome (GOLD analysis project Ga0307994, IMG submission 203171) | Marine microbial communities from Ellis Fjord, Antarctic Ocean - #261 | ecosystem: Environmental > Aquatic > Marine > Unclassified | place: Southern Ocean | collected 2014-11-02 | reverse complement strand
TTTCCAACACGCTTACATTCCTTGCCCCACCTGCAGGCGCTGTCTAATTCGTGTCAGGCAACGCATTTGAGCACAATAGTTAGGATCACCAGCCACGCGGAGCGGGGTCTGGATGCATCCCCTATTTTCCCCTTATTAGGCTTCGGATGTTCTATCCGATCACATGATTCGGGCCTCAAGAATCAACGGCTCCCAACATCGTCAAGCCGCCCCCTTTTTTGAGATATTCTCTCCTGGAAAGCCGTAGTCATAAGCTATGACCGATCGGATCTCACTTTTCCTCTCCCTTTTATCGGCCACTGCACTCGCCGCACCCGACCGCGAATCCTTCGCGAAAGAGGATCGACCCATCGAAGGAGTCCCCGTCGAGGCCTTCGATCTCACCAATCCCAATCTTCAAATCGAGGTCTGGGCCCAGTCTCCGCTCATCTACTCGCCCGTCGCGATGGATACCGATGCCCAAGGCCGCCTTTGGCTCACCGAAGGGCTCGACTACAGCGTTGGCCGACGCGTCGATACCGGCCAATCGATCATCGTCCTCGAGGACACGAACAACGATGGCAAAGCGGATTCCTCCCACGTCTTCGTCTCTGAAAAAGGCCTCCGCCATGCCCCCCTTGGCATCGCCGTTTTCGATAACAAGATCGTCCTCTCCGCCACGCCCTCAATCATCATTTACACCGACGTCGATCGAAACGCCGTCTTCGATCCCGCGATCGACAAGCGCGAGGTCTTCCTCACCGGCTTCCAAGGCGGCGGTCACGATCACACCCTCCACGCCGTCGTGGGTGCCCCATCCGGCCAATGGCACTTTTCCTTCGGCAATTCCGGAGCCGACGTCAAAACAAAGGACGGCCGCCACTTCATCTCCGGTTGCTATTACGGCCACCCGCAGGGCATTGGAAAAAAGAGCTCCGATGGCCACGTCTACCCTGGCGGGCTCACCATGCGGGTCAATCCTGATGGCTCCGGACTCACGCCCACCGCGAGCAACATGCGCAATCCTCACGACATGGCGGTGACCGCTTTTGGGGATATTTTCCAAAGCGATAATGACGACCCGGCCCACTGCCGCTCCTCCTGGGTCATGGAACACTCCAACTTCGGCTACTCCGATCTCACCGATGGCTCACGCTCTTGGGAGGAAGTGGCCAAGTCCTGGGAAGAACCCTCCGGCTGGTCGCAAGACCTTCGCTTCTCCCGTTCCCACTGGCGCGAAAACTACCCCGGCGCCACTCCTCCGGGGTCCGTGTATGGTGCCGGCTCCCCCACCGGTAATGTCTTCATCGAAGACGACATCCTCGGTCTCAAAGGTACCTACCTTGTCGCTTGCATGGTCCGCAAGCAGATCATGGCCTGCCTTCCCAGACTCACCGATGGGCGTATCGAGATGGGTAAACATCAGGATTTCATTCAGCTCAAGGAGGGAGAGAAAGGACAATTCTTCCTCCCGACTGATCTTCTCATTGGCACCGATGGCTCTCTCTTCCTGAGTGACTTCTACAACAACACTTCCCGCCGTACCAACCAGGTCAGTGGCACGATCTACCGCATCACTCGAAAAGATGCCGCGCCCCTCAAGCGTCCCACCATCGACTTCTCCACCACCGCCGGCCTCCTCGCCGCGCTTGATAACCCGGCGATCAACGTCCGCTCCCATGCCGCGCACCTCCTCGTCAAGGGTGGTGATTTTTTATCCATCCACCGTTCGTTAATGAAAGCCGTCTCACCCGAATCCATCGCGCGACGTCTCTGGATTCTGGCTCAATTAAAAGCCGACGAACGCAGTTCCGTTGTTCCCTATCTCACAATGGACAACCCAAACCTTCAAATCACTGCCTACCGTGCGTTGACCTTTGCCGACCCCGATAATCTGATCGCTTACGCGACGGGTTCGATCGCCGAGGCGCAATCCAACCTTTCACTGGCACGGGAGATCGCGGTCTCATTAAGGGGCCAATCCTTTGAGAGCATCAAACACCTTCTGCCAAGCCTTATCGAACTCTACCATGGTCGCAACCGCACCTACCTCGAAGCCCTCGGCATCGCCTTCACTGGAATGGAAAAGGAAGTCTACCTCAAGCTCATCCGCCCCATCTTTGGCGATCCAACCTCGTGGAGCAAAACCGCCCGCAATCTCGCATGGCGACTCCACACGCCCGAAGCCATCGCCGATCTCGACAAAACGATCCGCGCCCAAAAACCACCCGTCGATGAATTCCGCCACCTTGCCATGGCCTTCGCCTCTTTCCGAAATGACGCCGAGCGCATCGACCGAATCAAGCGCCTCAGCGATCTCGCCAAACTCCCCGCCTTCGCGGCCGAGGAATATCAAATCACAGTGCAAGAAATTATCGCAAAGGACCTCAACGACCTCGAAGCCCTCGCCTTGAAGAGCGACTACAAAGTCCCCGAATCCTTCGGCGTCATCAGCAAGGTCTCGCACTCGGCCACTGTCGCGAAGCTCAAGGGCGACGCCACCCGCGGCAAAGCCCTCGCGCTACGCTGTTCCGTCTGCCACAAGATTAATGGGAATGGCATCAACTTTGGACCAGACCTCAGCCACTGGGGCCAGGAACGCACCATCGAAAAGATCGCCCACGAAATCATCAACCCCGATGAGCACCTCGCGCATGGCTACGAAAAATCCGTCCGCCTCAAGGGCAACGGCCACACCGCCGAAGGCCTCCTCTCCAACTTCTCGTGGCACGCCGGCAGCCTCAAAATTAAAGTGATGGGCGGCACTACCTTGAAGGTCCCCTTCCGCCGAACCGGCACCAAGGTGGAAAACCTCAAAGAATCATGGATGCCCGGCGCCGCCGAGATGGGCTTCAGCGATCAAGACGTCCGCGACATCGCCGAATATCTCCACACCCTCGAACGCCCCGTCATTGAAAAGAAGTCCGACGGCGCGCCCGGAGACACCCAGGCCAGCGGATGGCAGGTTCTTGAAGGAGAAGATTTTCTCAACGTGAACTGCCATGACGACACCTGGACCTGGAAGGGCGGCCACGCCTTCTGCAATGGAAAGCCCACCGGAGTGATCCGCTACCACGAGCCCCTCAAGAATTTCGAATTCGCCTGCGAATGGATGCACAAAGAGAAGGGCGGGAACTCCGGCGTCTTCGTCTGGGCCACCCCCGATTCCATCAATCGCCTCGCCGCCGGACAGGGCCGACTCCCACAGGGAATCGAAGTCCAAGTCCTCGATCTCGGCTACGCCGAAGTCTACAAAAAACAGTATAACAAACCCGCCGATTGGTTCACTTCCCACGGCGACGTCTTCCCCGTCGGTCCGATCAAGATGACCCCCTTCCCACCTGTCGCCCCGAATGGCCGCCGCAGTTTCCCCTCGAAAGAAACGACCAAGGGACTCAACGAGTGGAACCACTACTTCATCCGGGCGATCGATGGCGAAGTCCGTCTTTGGGTGAATGGCGAAGAAGTCTCTGGCGGCAATAATATCTCACCCGCCTCCGGCTTCCTCTGCCTCGAGTCCGAAGGAGCCCCGATCGAGTTCAAAAACATCCGCCTCCGCAAGATCACCCCTCCTGCTGAAATCCCCTCGGTCAAAATGGAGAAGCTTAAAAAAGTAGATCTCACCGGCCACGCCCTCCTCGGCACCTGGCACTACGGCAGCCACAGCCGCGAGATCACCCCCGATGGATTCTGCATCCTCCGCCAGGGGAAAGAAGTCATCTGGAAACGCACCGCCACCGCCCAAACAAAAGACTCCCTCACCTTCGAAGGGGACCTTTCCCACACTCTCAAAGGCGACACCCTCCACATCGAAGGCCGCTACCAAGCAACGCGGAAGTAGGAGAGCGAAGGCAAAAGCCGCCAGGCCCAACGGAGCTAGAGATTAACCGTGATTCATGCCAGCGGAATTGTTTTAGAGGATAATTTCCCGCAACTCCAACACTCTGAAAAATTCGAAGGACTCTCCTCTCCACATTGACACGCCCACATTAAAGAGTCTGCCAGAAGCTCGTTAAGTTCCGGAATATCGAGATTTTTCATTAGCTCATCGAATTGCTCCCGAGAGGCCTCACCAGCCAATAAGATTTGATATGCCTTGGCCAATCCTTTCCAGATCTCGGATTTCCCATTGTCGACATACTTCTTAAATTGGCACTGGCTACATGTGAGAACATGCTCGACCCCGAATTCCATTCCGAACCTTTGATACGCTTTGCGAACCATTCTAAACTCAGCCACTTCAGAACAATGTGGGCACTTCGCAGAGAACACTGCGAACTCGGCAGCTGAATTAGGATGGTCGTTCATTTTTTTGCGCTCGGCAGATGATGTCCTCAACCGGGAGCTCTTCCCAATAAATTCTGCGGCCCCTCAAATTTGCCCCCTGAGTATCCGCTTCATGGTCTTCCAGAATGACAGGTTCGGCATCATACAAGAGAGTCTTCATCTGGCCCCGCATAGTGATGTGGGTCGGCGTAACTGCCACCACATTCGGAGCCTGATCGATGGCCAATCCGTAGGTGAGCTTGTCATTTCTTATGATAAATGATCGCTAAGCAAAGCGCGGTCAGAGATTAGGTGTCTGTTGTTACGTCAGGTTACTTCTTAATCAGCATGTCCAATTTCGCGTTCAGTTTTTTCACCACCTTGGGTCTCTTCGCGGCCACGTTCACGGTCTCGGCGGGGTCCTTTTTGTGATCGTAGAGTTCGGTGAAGATCGCGGGCTTGGAGAGGTCGCGGTAGTCGCGCCACTCGATAAGTCGGTAGCGCTCGGTGCGGAGCGAGTAGCCCATAAGGTGGTTTTCGAAGAGATCGCGGTCCCATTTTTCGCCCATCTGCTTAATGATTCCGGCTTCCACTTCTTTGATAAGCGGGCCGAAGAAGGTTTCGCGCATCGCGGGGGCGAGCGGGTTGGCGGCCCATTCGCGGAGGGCGGGGTTAGGATACTGGCTGAGGGCGAAATCTTTTACCTGGCCCTTGGGGTTTTCTAAAAGAGGTGTGAGGGAGGTGCCTTCGAGATGCTTCGGAATGGGAAGTCCGGCGAGGTCGCAGAGGGTGGGATACATATCGACGAGTTCGACGAGGGCCTCGGTCTTCTTCCCGGCGGCATTCTTCATATCCGGGGTGTGCAGAATCATCGGGACGCGGGTCGCGATTTCATAGTTCGTCGCTTTTCCCCAGACGCCCATGTCACCGAGGTGCCAACCGTGATCGCCCCAAAGGATGACAATCGTGTTGTCGCGCTGACCCGATTTATCGAGAGCATCCAGAACGAGGCCAACCTGGGCATCAACATAAGAAGCGCATGCGAGATAGGCATGCATAAGGGTGTTCGAAAGCTCGGGCCCCATATCGCCGGTTTTGGGAATGCCGTGGCGGACCCGCAGCTCAAAGCTCGCGTGGAGACCAGTGGCCGCGCCGCCCTTAGGTGGATTCTGATGCTTGGCGGCGGGAATTTCTTTAGGATCGTAGAGGTCCCAGTATTTCTTGGGTGCGATAAAATGGAGGTGCGGCTTGGAAAAACCGAGACCAATAAAGAGGGGCTTCTCCGGCTTGGTCTCGAGATGCTGGTTGAGAGTGGCAACCGCGAGAAGGGCTGAGTGACCATCGATAAAGGAGTGATCCGGAACGTCTGCGCCTTCGTAAGCTGGGCCATTTGAGGTCAGTCCCCCAACTTTATCTTTTCCGTATTTGTCGATGACCGCCTGGCGGTTATCGCGACGGATCTTTTGGTTTGCAGGCAAGCCGTATCCGCCGGGGATGGGGCGGGTTTTAACAAGATTGCTTGCGGGCTTGCGTGACCATGATTTTTCGAGGTCGTTAAATTTCCCGTGGTAAATTTTTCCCATATTTACCGTCTCGTAACCATGCGTGCGGAAGTACTGTGGCAGAGTAACGATGTCGGGATTGGCGTCGCGGAAGTAGGTGTAGTTTTCGATCACACCGTTGGTGTCCGGACGAGTGCCGGTCATGATCGACGCTCGCGAAGGCGAGCAGATCGCTTGCTGGCAGTAGGCCCGATTGAAAAGGAGACCTTGCGAAGCGAGCTTGTCGATGTGTGGGGTGATCGCGATGGGTGAGCCATAGCAGCCGAACTCCGGACGCATATCATCGATCGCAATGAAGAGAATGTTGGGCCTTTTTGAACTCTGATCAGCGAACAGTGAGCACGAACATTGAACGAGGAGAAGGGAAAGGAAGAGACGGATCATGGGAGAGGTTTGTTTGGATTCGCTAAGTTTGAGGTGGCTATTATTAACCGGTGACTAGGCCATCGTTGATGAAAAGACGCCAGCGGCGAGGGAAGTAGAGGAGATTCTTCATTGGGAGATCGGAATTCTTCATAAGAACACTCCTTTTTCGGTGGAAATCTAACGTTGGAAGGTGGACTTGGCCAGCGCGGCCGGAATAGGGCTGTTGTGGTCGATCGAATCGAGGTGAATTTTTACTCTGAAAAGAGCTTAGGATTGTCGTTTGATTGTCGCCCATTCGGAAGTGATGGGACGAAGGTCGGTGGTCTGCGCTTCCTTTTATGCGCCGCTTCTGATGGGCTGGGACTCGTTGCCTAATGAGGCTGGAATTCAGAATTCACTCAAAGCGGCTGATAAAGGATTGCTCGCGTTATCGCTTGAAGGAATATCTTATGCTGAAAAGCACGTGACGGTCGCAATTGACTGATGCCACTCCGAGAAACAAATGAAACAAATGAAGAATTTTATTTATCTGAGTATTAAGCGCTACGCGGTCGTTTCTGAAACCGGACCCTTTTCTGAAACTGCTGCGTTTTTCCTCAGTTGTGGTGCCCGCACCACTCCTTCGTCATGCCTGGCATTTTCAAAAAATCGCTCCGGCATTTGTCCCTGTTGCCTCCCTACGTAGCATAACTTTTTTATGATGAGTGTATTTCCAGAAGAACTCTTAAGTCACCTTGAAAAACGCGGCGTGGTCGCGGGATTTTCGGTGAAGAACATCGAGCACGCGGTGCCTTTGGCGCAAGCGTTATTGGCGGGCGGGATCGATATCATTGAGCTGACCTTGCGGACGCCGATTGGCTTGGACGCGGTGAAGTTGATTGCCGACGAAGTGCCTGAGATGGTGGTCGGTGTCGGGACGATTCTTACTCCTGAAACGGCAGTTGCGGTGAAGGAAGCGGGAGCTCATTTCGGGGTTGCACCGGGAATGAATCCTCGGGTGGTGAAGGCCGCTCAGGAGGCTGGCCTTCCATTTGCACCGGGGATTTGCACGCCCTCTGATTTGGAAGCGGCGATCGAGCTCGGTTGTCGCTTTGTCAAATTTTTCCCAGCTGAGGCGGCGGGTGGGCTGACCTACTTGAAGAGCATGGCGGCGCCCTATGACCATCTTGGGATTCGCTACTTCCCGCTGGGTGGGGTGAACTCGGAGAATATGTTGGATTACCTTGCTGAGGATTTTGTTCCGACGGTTGGTGGCACTTGGATTGTCGCGAAGGATTTTGTTCAAAATGAAGATTGGGCCGAGATCACCGCCGCTGCGCAAGAAGTCGTTAACACCATAAAAAGATCATGAGCAATATCGTCGTTTCTTTTGGAGAAATCATGGGCCGGATGGCCGCACAAGATCATTTACGTTTGCGCCAGTCGCACGTGCTCGACGTCACCTACGCGGGTGCGGAGGCAAGTGTCGCAGCATCGATCTGCAACTTTGGCGGAAAGGCCCGTTATATTACGGCCCTGCCGAAACATGCGCTCGCGGAAGCGACGATGGACGCGGTTCGCAGGGTCGGGATCGATACGAACTTCGTGCTGCGCACGGACACCGGACGTCTGGGACTTTACTTCCTCGAGACAGGCGCGAATCAGCGGCCGAGTAACGTGATTTATGATCGTGAGGACTCAGCAATTGCGATCACGCCAGCCGATCAATACGATTGGGATGGAATTTTTGAGGGCGCTTCTTGGCTCCATCTTTCGGGGATCACTCCGGCGCTTTCTAAGAATGCCGCGGATGCCACTTTGGTCGCTGCGCAAAAGGCGAAGGCGGCGGGCGCGACGGTATCGATTGATTTGAACTTCCGAGGCAAGCTTTGGAAATGGCAGGAGTCGAAATCGGGACGCGAGTTGGCTCAGGAAGTGATGCGCGGGATTTTGCCTTTTGTGGATGTTCTCATCGCGAACGAGGAGGATTGTCACGACGTGCTCGGGATTCGTGCGGGTCAGACTGACGTGCACTCTGGAGCGCTTGATGTTTCGCACTATCCTGATGTCGCCCGTCAGGTGGTGGAGCAGTTCCCGAATCTCAGCAAGGTGGCGATCACGCTGCGTGAAAGCATTTCTGCGACTCATAACAACTGGGGCGCGATGCTTTATGATGCGGGTTCAAAGTCGGCTTCATTTGCACCGCTTGATGCGGAGGGGAACTATCGTCCCAACGAGATTCGCAATATTGTCGATCGGGTGGGCGGTGGAGATTCCTTTGCGGGCGGGCTTATTTTTTCGCTGACCACTCCGGATCTTAGTGAGTCGCAAACTGCCGTGAACTACGCGGTGGCAGCTTCCACGCTAAAGCACTCGATCAAGGGTGACTTTAACTTTTCAACTCGTGGCGAAGTGGAATCGCTTATGGGCGGTTCGGCATCGGGGCGCGTTGTTCGATAATTTTCTCACTTTTAGATGAAACGATTTTTCACCATTGTTTCGGGTGACCACGGTTGGCACCATTGGTGAAGTGGGCATCTGGGGGAAGGCGACGAACTACGAGATCGCGACGCGGTTGCCCATGATGATTTGAACGCCGGATATGCCAAAGGGCAGCAGGGAGAGAAGTGGGCAAGCCGGATCCTTATAGCAAAAAAGTCAGGCGAGGATATCCTTGATGACGTGTCCATGGACATTGGTCAGGCGACGTTCGAGCCCGTTGTGGTAGTAGGTGAGGCGCTCGTGATCGAGACCCATGAGGTGGAGGATGGTGGCGTTGAAATCATAGACACTCGTGGGATCTTTTTCGGCTTTGGCTCCGAAGCGATCTGAGGCGCCATGGCTGTAGCCTTTCTTGACGCCTGCTCCGGCGAGGAAGCAGGTGAAGGCATCGGGGTTGTGATCACGTCCCGTGCCATTTCCCTGCAGGAAGGGCATGCGCCCGAACTCAGTTGCCCAGACGATGAGGGTGTCGTCGAGCATCCCCCGCTGTTTCAGGTCGGCGATGAGGGCAGCGGTGGGCTGGTCCATGATCTCGGCCTGCATCGCGTGGGTGTCCTTGATATTGGAGTGGGAATCCCAGTTGGTGATGCCATTTCCACCAGAGGGATCGGAGCCATTAAAGAGCTGGACGACGCGCACGCCCTTTTCGAGAAGGCGGCGGGCGAGGATACAGTTCTTGGCATATTCTTTTTTGAGATCGCTTCCGGTATCGGTGCCGTATTGTTTGTGGATGGAGGCAGGCTCGCCCTTGAGGTCCATGATGTCAGGGACGGACATTTGCATTTTCCCCGCCATCTCGTAGGAGGCGATGCGGGCGGCGAGGTCGTTATCGGCAGGGAAGCGCTCAAGGTGTTTGGAGTTGAGCTTTTGGAGAAGATTGATGGAAGCGCGGTCATGCGCGCTGCTGTAGCCGGCGGGGCGGGTGAGGTTCGCTGGTGGGTTCTTGGCGTTGAAGTCAGTGCCTTGGAAAGAAGCAGGGAGGAATGCCGAGCCGAAGTTGTTTTTTCCGGAGCGCGCCATGCCGCGAGGGTCATTGATGGCAACGAAGGCGGGGAGGTCCTTGCACTGGGAGCCGAGGGCGTAGGTCATCCAAGCACCAGCAGAGGGGAAGCCTTCCATGGTGAATCCGGTGTTAAGAAAATTCTCTCCCTGCGGGTGGGCCGAGGTCTGGGTGTGGAGCGAGTGGAGGAAGCAGAAGTCATCAGCATGCCGAGCGAGGTTCGGCACGAGATCTGAGATCATCTTCCCCGATTGACCGCGCGGCTTGAAATCCCAAAATGGCTTGGCGATGTTTCCAGTGGGTCCCTCGAAGGTGACGGCGGGAATGCCGGGAGGCTTCTGGCCATGGAACTTGGTGAGGTCTGGCTTGTAATCCCAAGTGTCGACATGGGAGACGGCACCAGGGCAGAAAATGATGAGGACACGCTTGGCAGGGGCCTCGTGGTGAGGCGCTCGCGAGGAGTAAGGCTTGTCCGGATCAATGGCGGGCCGGATGGGAGATTTACCCGTGAAATTCGTCGTTTCATCAGCTTCTGAGCCGAGGAGTTGGGCGAGGCCGAGGCCACCGAGGGCGAGGGCACTGCTATTCATGAAGCCGCGGCGGTCGAGGAGCCTACGGCCAAGGGGGGAGAGGTGTTCTGGATTCATGGCAGGAAGGCGAATTCGTTAGAGTTGATGAGGGTGCGGCAGACGATGGGGAGACCGTGGGCGGATACGATCTCGAGGCTGGCGGTGAGTTCCTGCCCGGAAGGGGCGCGATTGAGAAGAAGGTGGAAGGCGCGGGTGACGGCACCTTTCTGATCTCCCCCGGCATCGCTCAGAGCGCGCTCGGCGATGAACTCTGACTGGGTGACGACGAAGGGGCTGTTGAGAAGATTGAGCGCTTGGAGCGGGGTGGTGGAGATGGAGCGCTTGGCGCGGACCTGGCCGCAGTCGGGGAAATCGAAGGCGGTGAAGATCTGGTCATCGACGCGGCGCATGCGCTCTTGGTAGAGCATGCGGCGCCAGGTCTTTGGACCGTGGTTATCGACGACTTCCCATTGCGAGTAGGTCTGCTTCTCATTGTGGATGCGGAAGCTGCGCCCGCCGATGGAGGGGTCGAGCTTGCCGGAGGCTTGCAGGATGCCATCACGGATGACCTCGGCCTCAATCCGGCGAGGCGGGAAGCGCCAAAGGAGGGTGGAGCTGGCATCGCTCTGAAGGGCGAGGCTTTCCGGATTGCTGGCGCGGCGGAAGGCATCCGAACTGACGATGAGGCGAATCATGGACTTCATCGACCAGTCCTCCTCGACAAATTCTGAGGCGAGGAAATCGAGAAGTTCGGGGTGGGAGGGCGGTGCTCCGGCGAGCCCGAAATCGCTCGCGGTAGGGACGATGCCCATGCCGAAAATATGGTGCCAAATGCGGTTCACCATGACGCGTGAGGTGAGCGGATTTTCGGGACGGATAAGCCACTCGGCGAATTTTCTTCGCCGCTCTGGGTCGGGTGCGCTGGAGTCGAGGCCGAGGTCGCCATCGAGAATCTCGAAGCCGCGAGGCATGACTTCATCGCGGGGGTTCTCCGGGGAGCCACGGTGGAGGACCTTGGTGCCGACGGGCTTTTGAAAACGGCCGATGAAGGAGTGGCGGGGACCTTCCTCAGAGAGCTGACCGATGAGGGTGTGGAGGCGGTTGTGAGCGGCCTTGAGTTCGGGATCTTTATTGAGGCGATTTTTTGCGTACTGGCTGTGGGCGATCTGCTTCCAGGTGCCGTCTTCCTGCAGGGTGGAAATCCTGAAGTTGGGCGGGTAGTAGGCCGTGGATTTTTTGCCCTGCTTATTAACGAGGTAGTCGGTCTCGAAGTAATATTCGCGGTTCGAGGAGGAGCGGAAGCGGTTGACAGTCTGTGGCTCGGTGAAGTGGATTTCGACCCAAGGGCGATCAGGGGAATCTTTTGGCGCCTTGGATTTCCACATCATGGTGCCAAAGTAGCCATCGTTCGCATTGTGGAGGTCGCCACGATTTTGGGTCATCGCGGGGTCGGTCTTGAGGGTGGCGCCCTCGGAGCTGAGAGCGAAGTTTTGGCGATGGTCTTTGGGGCCAAAGATTTCGAGTTCGTCAATGAAGACGGAGGGGTTGGTGAAGTCGATGCGGACGGCCTTGGTGGTTTCGGCTTTGAATTGGTAGTCTTGGAAACCACCCCAGTGCTCGGCCCAAGAGAGGCCGGCTTGGCGGAGTGTTTGACGCTCTTTGAAGATCTGTCGGTAGAGTTCTTTGGCACGCTTCTTCCGGGGGTGCTCGTCTGAGAGTTCGGGGTGGCGACCGCCGAATTCGACGCCTTGGAAGACGGCGGTGAGGGCGTAGTAGTCCTGGATGGAGATGGGATCGAACTTGTGATTATGGCAGCGGGCGCAAGAGACGGTCATGCCAAGCATGGAGGCACCGACGGTCTGGACGACTTCATCGAGTCGGTCGGCCCGGGCTTGGCGAATGGCCGTGGCTTCGGCGCCGACAGTGGCGGCGGGAACGTGGGGGCCTGCGACAAGGAATCCGGTGGCCTCACCTGCGCCCATGGTATCGCCTGCGATTTGTTCGCTGATGAACTGGTTGTAGGGAACGTCGTTATTAAAGGCGCGCACGACGTAGTCGCGGTAGACCCAGGCATTCTTACGATAAAGGTTCGCTTCGGAGCCATTTGTCTCGGCCCAACGGATGGCATCGAGCCAGTGCTGCGCCCAGCGCTCGCCGAAGTGAGGGGAGGCGAGGAGTTCCTCGATGAGCTTCTCGTATGCTTGCGGGTCATTTTTAAAATGACTGACGAAGCGCGCGCTGCGCTCGGGCGTGGGAGGAAGGCCGGTGAGGGTGATGGAGGCACGGCGCACGAGGGAGAGCGGGTCGGCCCCGGGGTTCGCTTTGAGCTCCGCTTTTTCGAGGGCTCGACTGAGGAAAGCATCGATAGGGTGGCTTTTCCCGGCTGGGATTTCCGGGCGCTTGACGGGCTGGAGGGACCAGTGATCTGAAGTGGGCTTTGCCGCAACGGCATCCATCTGGCCGGGCCATTTGGCACCTTCCGCAATCCACTTTTCAAGGGCGGCGACTTGTTCGCTGGTGAGGGGGTCGCCCTTTGGTGGCATGGCCATCTCGGGGTCGAGCTGCTTGACCACCTCGATGAGGAAACTCTTCTCCGGCTTACCGGGCACGATAGAGGGGAGGCCGGAGTCGCCGCCCTTCAGCATGATGGCACGCCGATCGAGACGGAGATTGGCTTTTTGCTTATCGGGACCGTGGCACTTGAGGCAGCGGTCTTCAAGGATCGGAAGGACGTCTTTTGCGAAGTCGATGGCGGCTGAATAGGCGCTTCCAAGGGAGAAGGCCAAAATACTAACGAAGATCGAAAGGCGAGGAGAAGTCATGGAAGTGGGTCGTTCGTCTAGCGGTGCTTGGAGCGGCTTTTTTCAAAGAGAGAGGCTATTTCTTGATCGCTCAGGGCGGCATGGAAAATGACGAACTCGTCCATGCGCCCATTGAGATTGCGGATGGCAAAGGTAGGATCTTCCCGGAAAGGTTGCCCCCAGTTACCGATCTCGCCATTTCCAATGCGGAGTTTTTCGACAAGGAAGAGCGGTTCGATGGTCTCACGTGAGACGCGCGCGCCATTCACGTAATGAGAGACCGCTCGATGTGCTGGATCGTAGACGGAGGAGAGATGAACCCACTGGCCACTCATCGCGCGATTCCACATCGGGGGCGAATAGTAGACATGGTGAAAGCGGGTTTTTTCTGGGTAAATGGGGTGGCGTGCATCTTCATCGACCATGACCGAAAGCATCATCTTCCCGTCATTGCGAATCTGCCAGTGAGGTTCCCCGTTTTCGTAGCCATCGCCCATGAAGAGCGCGCTGTATTGCCGGTCCAAGCTATCGATCCGAACCCAGCAGGAAAAGGTGAGGGCTGAAAACTCGCCCGGAATATTCACCCGCACGCGGGACCCTGGTCGCCGAAATTCAAGAGCCGAATTGAGACCCAGCCAGCGGCCAGCGACCAGCTCTGCCATCACCACCGCGCCATCAAATTGCGGATTGCGCGGAATCGTGAGATTCGGCATCAGCCTCCCTGCGGGCCCTTGATCAAAGGTGTAATAAGCCAACAAGCGCTTGTCGCCGGCGAGGGCATCGCGGTGCGCTTCCCAACGCTCATAGTCGCTTCGCAACTCCTGCGCCGCCCTCACGCCAAAGCGTCCGGCATCAGGAAAAGCAACCTGTCCCGTCGTGACATCGACGGACGGCCCGTTGGGATCGAGTCCCATGGCCCTCCCCTTTTTAAGAATCTGCTCCTTTTCCCCTTGGTGAGTCAGGGCAATTTCGCCATCGAAGACTTCGACGTGCCCCTTCCCTCCCCGCACTTCCAGGCCAAATTCGGTTCCCAGATCGACGATCGCGGTCGAAGGCGCGTTCAACTTGAAGCCCCGTGCCGCAGGCGGAACGCGCATACGGACACTTCCCTCGACACAGAATGCCTCCCAAGCGGACTTCAGCGAAATCTCGGCGGGGCCCTCCAAGGTCATCATGGCCCCGGAAAAGAACTGAATCTCCACCGTTCCCGCAGCCAGGCGCAAGGACTCGGCCCCCAAAGTATCGCCTTCCCGGAGTTCTCCCTGCTGATCGCCCCAAGCCACGTCATAAACTCCTCCGACTACCGCAAACCCTTCCGCTTGGGGCTCCTTTTCGGATTGCTCGAACTGATCAAAGCGATCCTTGGCAACCCCCGAAGCATTTTTCGTCTTCGCCCCGAAGTGCATCAATCCCAGTCCCAAGAAAAAGGCGGCAGCCGCTGCTGCTGCGATTGGGAAAATACCGATGATCTTGTCCGCTTTGGGAGCCGACTTTTGCTCCTCGAGCTCCGCCCAAGGCGACTGCTCTCCTCCCGCTTTAGCATGGAGCGAGGTGTCGAGAGCGAGATACCGGCGCATCACCGCCCGAAGATTTGCGCTTTCCAGCATTCTTTCCTGAAGCTGGCCAAATGACTCCTCATCAATTTTTCTACTCAAATAAGCATCGACCCATTCCTGCTCTCTTTCCGGTAAATCCTGAAATCGTTCGCTCTTCATATCGATGATTCTTCTTTTGAAATTTTCTTTTCGACGCAGTCCATCAACTGCCTCCGAATGCGCTTCAGGCGCATGTAAAACGCCGCCGCGGTTGATCCCGCTTCCTCAGCCATTTCCTTCACCTTAATCCCGGGAGTATAAGCAAGCTCCACGAAACCGCGTTGCTTTTCGGGCATCGCGGCAAGACAATGCTCAAGAGCGGCTTCCTCGGGGTTCCGCTCCTCCAGCTCCGCCAAACCCTCTTCCGCCATCAAATCGAAAACATCTTCCCGGAAGACGAGGCGGTCACGAGCCATTTTACGTCGATACGCCAGGGCCTCGAAACGGGCAATGACGCAGGCCCACTTCATAAAAGTCGTGTCCGGATCGTATTGATCAAACTTCCGCCAAATTACAATCGCTGTTTGCTGAAGCACGTCATCGGCGTCGGTCCAAGTCGGGAGCAGCGATCGAATAAAGCGCCGCAAGTCAGGCTCATGCTTGGCAAAGCGCGCCACGAATGTCTCGTAGCGGACATCATCCGAGCTGGTTTCCAGGGGCTTATTATTCATCGGCTAATTTCTAATCCAATACTGCCCCGCCCCAAAAAATCTAACCCTCATAAAAAAAGATGTTAACTTTTTTATGCCAAAGGCGGTATTACTTATACAGGGTTCTTGTTTTTCGCAACAAAACTGCACTGAGCTAATTCTCTCAGTGACATCCAGTTAGCAGACAAATACCATCACAGCCCGTTTTACGACATGAACAACACTCCCATGCTCTTCTCTCTGGTCTCCGCCGTCATTCTCGGCCCAGCCAGTGCCGCCACCACTCTCATCGACTTCGGCACCGCGGATGCTCCAAGTCCCTACAATCAAAGTCTCATTACCACCGGAGGTGCAACTGCATCCTCCTCGATCATCGCTCACAACGACACCACTTCCGCCGCCACCGGCTGGAGCGCTCAGGTCTTGGAAACAGAAACAGGCAACGGTGGGAACGCCGGAGGGGGAGCCAATCTCTCCACCTTTCCTGCCGGCTTCAATGCCGCCGCACTCCGTGACAGCATCTTCGCCAACCAAGCCGCCGAAGCCGCTCCTTCCATGGTGCTCACACTTTCGGTTCCCATCACTAACCCACACTCGTAAATGAAATCCTCCGTCTCCAAACTCCTCCTCCCGCTCGCGATCGCGTCAGCTCTTCCGGCAAGCGCGAAGCTCGCCGCCTGGTATCCCCTCGATGAATCATCCTCATCAGCCGCCACCGCAGTCGTAGAAAATGTCGCGGGCAATGACGCCGGCATGTTCGGTTACGACCCCACTCCCAACTCCGACTTCAATTTCGTTGAGCGCGGTTATCCCTCCGCCGCATCAGCCTTGGGAACGTCCTACCGCTTCGATAAAGGCGGTGCACTTGACCTAGGAACGAATGCCGCAGTGCAACCCACTGATCAGTTCACCATTTCCTTCTTCACCCAGCTGGGCACCGCTAATCAATACGATCGCTACTTCGAATCACAATCGACCAATACGAATGACCAGGACGGTCTCCGAATCGACACCGGTGGCCAAGGCGACCGCGTGCGCGTCCTCGTGCGCGACAACAGCGGAGTGAACAGCCAGCTCACCCATCCTACTGCTCTCCTCACCGATGGCTCCTGGTATTTCGTCGCCTTCCGCTACGACTCGGCTAATGCCGATGGAAACGCCTTCCAAATCACCCTCATCAAAGTCGATGGCTCAACGATCGACGAAGCGGCTATCACCGCAGCCACCAGCAAGGCGGTCACCATCAACACCGGAGCCATTGGCTTCCCCCATGCCTTTCAAACCCTCATCGGAACGGAAATTCCCGACGGTCCGGGAAATGGCTTAAACGGTGCCATTGACGAAGTGGCATTCTTTGACAACTCGGATGACAACGGAGTCCTGACGGATGCCCAGCTCGCAGCCAATGCCAGCTTCGGCCCCTCTGGCGTTCAGCTCATCACCGACTTCTCGACCGATCGACAGAGCTTTTCCCCCGGAAACCCAGCGACCCTCTCTTGGACCATCACCGACCCTTACGACACCCTCTTTCTCGACGACGGTAACGGCAACGTCACCGATCTTGCTCCTCTCACCTCTGCCGGATCCGGTAGCACGATGGTTTCTCCCACCGAGACCACAACTTACTACTTGAAGGGCACCACCGGAGATATCGAAAACACCCACACCATCAAGATTCTCTCCGGCGCTACTCCTGAGATTAACACCTTCACCTCATCGGCTGCCATCTTGCCGGTGGATGAAAATGTCGTCCTCACTTGGAACGTGATCGGCGCTGATACCATCACGTTAGACCCCGGTGCCACCGATGTTTCTGCCCTCACGACCACCAATGTGATCCTCACCGAGACCACAACCTTCACCCTGACCGCCACCAACGGTTTTGGCTCCACCACCGCAGATGTGACTGTAGCCGCGATCTCGGGACCACTCCCAGACCACCGCTATATTGCCGCGACCGATGGAAATAGTGAAGCGGCCTGGGCCGACGAAGCCGACATCAAGAAGCTCAATGTCATCGGTCTCCTCCGAAACGCGCCTCTTTTAACTGCAAGCCCCAACACCAACATCGCCGGTGCCTATCAGGCCGAAGGCGGAAACGTTGGTGCTTCCGTAGGTGCCTTCCAGGATGCCGATGCGACTTTTGAAATTTGGCTTCGGCCCTCCGGCCTTACTGCCGATCACCAAGTGATCTTTGAAACCGGCGGCGGACAAAACGGCCTCGGCGTTCTAATCACCCAAGATAGCCTGCGCTTCATCGGCAGCGCCGTAAATGCCCGTACCCTTGACGTCGTTCTTCCCCTCGACGGAGTGAATCTCGATGACTTTATTCAAGTCGTCTTCTCCATCAGCTCAGACAACGACACCTTCGAGGCCTCAGTTCGTGACACCTACGGAAAGGTCATCACTGCATCTGCCACCGGCGACGTCATCTTTGGCGGAAATGGTGCCACTCTCTTCTTCTTTGGCTCAGGTGGAGTTGGCGGGAGTAACGTAAACCTCGGTGGACGCACCGAAGCAGCGGATGCCGAACCAGCCCTCCTAGAAAGCTTCATCGGTGAGATCGGAATCTTGAACACATACAGCCGCATCCTCACCACCGAGGAGATCACCGCTGCGTTCGACGTCGTCGCTACCACCACCAGCCCCCCGTCAGGGGGGTCCAATGGCATCACCACAATCAGCTACAACGGCGTTTCTGAAGTCACTCTCACCTGGAATTCCAAGTCCGGAGAGAACTACGATGCCGAATTCTCTGCGGATCTCGAAAACTGGTTCCCAATTTCGGATCCCGTTGTAGCGACCGAAGCCTCGACAACGAAGGCCTTCAACATTCCACTAAACCGTCCTAAGTTCTTCCTTCGCATCATCAAAGTCCCCGCTCCATAAACTCCGTGGCTTCCCTTCCCTTTTTCAAGAGCACCTTGTTTCTACAAGGTGCTTCTTTTGCCCTCTGGTCCTGCGCGAGCCTGCTCGCCTCAGCCGCTCCCCAGATCACCGAATTCGTCGCGATCAATGCGAACTCGCTCGCTGATGGCGATGGTAATTCAACCGACTGGATTGAAATCCACAATCCGGAGACGGAAGTCCTCGATCTTTCAGGCTACCTCCTGAGCGATGACCCGGACCTTCCTGCCAAATATTCTTTCCCCGGCGGGACTAGCATCTTAGGAGGAGAATTTCTCGTCGTCTTTGCCTCCGGAAGACTCGAAGAAAATTACACCGACGCAGGCGGAAACCTGCACACCACTTTCTCACTCAGCGGAAACGGAGAGTATCTCTCCCTGCGCAATCCTGATGGTACTCTCATCCAGGAATTCTCGCCTGAGTATCCCTCGCAATTCGAAGACATCTCCTACGGCATCGGCACCTCCACACCCGAGATTGACATCCTTGCCGCCGGGGCCACTTCGACCTGGTTTTCTCCCAGCGGCGATATCGGAAACAGCTGGCAGACACCCGGTTTCGATGATTCCACCTGGAACGCTTCCAAAACCGCGATCGGCTACGGCTCGAGCTACAATGAACTCATTGGCACCGGCGGAAACACCTCCGGTGCGATGTGGTTTGGAAACTCTTCGGTCTACCTGCGGGTTCCATTCGAAGTCACCACTTCCCTTTCCTCCCTGACGCTCAAAATGCGCTATGAGGATGGCTTCGTCGCCTACCTTAACGGCGTCCGTGTCGCTTCTGCGAATGCTCCAGACGAAGCAACACTCACCCACAATTCTACCGCCACCGCCATCCATCCGAATGGGGAAGCGCTCCTTGCGGAAACATTTTCCCTCTCCACCGCCTCTCTTGTTTCAGGCACCAACGTTCTCGCGATCCACGGGCTAAATCTCTCCAGTGCAGGTGCCGACTCCTCGGAGTTCCTTGCCCTTCCCGAACTCAGTGGAACCGAGAGCGGAGGCCAATTAAGCTACGGCTATTTCACCGAACCGTCTCCGGGAGTGGCAAACGGCCCCATTCCTCTGATCGGTTTTGTAAAAGACACCACCTTTTCCCACGATCGTGGCTACTACAGCGCGCCCTTCGACCTCTCTATTTCTACCGTGACTGGCGGAGCGACCATCATCTACACCACTGATGGCACCGAACCCTCGGAGGAAAACGGCACCATTTACACTGGCGCGATCTCCATCAGTTCCACCACCGCTCTCCGGGCCATCGCGCTCAAGACCGGCTTTCAACCGACGAACATCGACACGCAAACTTATCTCTTCGTCGACGACATCGTCCGCCAAACCAGACCCTCCGATTATCCCACCACTTGGGGCGGAGGACGCGCGGACTACGACATGGATTCTGACATCGTCGATGATCCCGCATATGCTGACAAATTCGACGAAGCCTTCGCCTCGCTGCCCACGCTCTCGCTCGTCTTCGATCCCGACTCCTTTTTCCATTCTTCCACCGGAATTTACCAAAACCCCTCCCGCGAAGGAATCGCTTGGGAACGTCCGACCTCTGCTGAGCTCATTCTCTCCGACGGCTCTGAACCAGGCTTCCAGATCGATGCCGGAGTCCGTGTCCAAGGAGGTTCGTCACGAAACACGGACACGCCCAAGCACTCCCTCTCGCTCCGCTTCCGCTCCGCTTACGGCGCCGGAAAATTGCGCTATCCGCTTTTCAAAAACACCCCCGTGGGAGAGACCGCCGTCGAGGCATTCGACGCCCTCCAACTCCGCCCGGAATACAACTTTGGCTGGATGCACCGGCACTGGTATCAGTGCGACCACGCCCTTTATGGCCGCGACCAATGGACCAGCGACCTTTTCCTCAAGATGGGTCAAAATGGCTCCCACGGCCGCTGGACCCATCTTTTCCTCAATGGAATTTACTGGGGCCTCTACGACCTCCACGAACGCCCTGATGCCGATCACATGGCGAACTACTTTGGCGGAAGTGATGATGACTACGACACCGTTAATTCTTCCTCTGCGACTAATGGCGACCTCGTCGCCTTCAACCAAATGATGAATATTGCTTACGGAAATATCGCGAGTTCCGGGAGCTACGCCGCCATCCAGCAGTATCTCGATCTCGATGCCTTCATCGACTACATGGTCCTCAATGCCTACATCGGAAACCGCGATTGGGATGGCCACAACTGGCGTGCCGCCCGCAAGCGCGAACCCGGCGCTCCCTATCTCTTCTTCCCTTGGGATTCTGAGTTCGCGGTGACCAATGTGGGAGGCGGTGCCTTCCCGAATCCACCCGATTTCTTTAGCACGAGTCTCGCAACCAACGTTCTAGGCAAGAACGGCAACCGTCGACCCACCGGACTCCAACGTCGACTGGCTCTCAACGTGGAATATCGCCTCCGCTACGCCGACCACGTGCGTGCTCACTTTTTCAATGGCGGCCCTATGAGCCCCGCGGTCTCCGAGGAAACCTGGACCACCCGCGCCACTCCGATGAACGATGCCCTCATCGCGGAATCCGCGCGCTGGGGAGACTTCCGCCGCGATGTCAGTTCCGGCCGCTGGACCTCAAGCCAATTTGATCTCTACACGCGCGATGATCACTACACCCCGACGAATGACTGGCTCATCGGAACCTATATTCCGCAGCGAACCAACATCGTTCTTTCTCAGATGCGCGCGGCCAATCTCTACCCGGACACCGACGCGCCGGACTTCTCCCAGCATGGCGGCAGCATTGCCTTGGGATCGAACATCACCGTCACCGGGCCTGCCGCCATTCATTACACCATCGATGGTTCCGACCCCCGTCTCACCGGCGGAAACATCAATCCATCTGCCACCATGATTGCCTCCGGAGGAACTCTCTCCATCGCCCAATCGCTCAATCTTCAGGCCCGCTCCCGCGCAGCCAACGGAGAGTGGTCCGCCCTCACGCAGGCAAACTTCACTGTCGGCGCAAGTGACCTCGTCATCAGCGAGATCATGTATCAACCCTTAGTTGAACCTCTTGCCGAGTTCTTGGAAATTACCAATACCGGAGCCGCCAATGTTTTCCTAGCCGGCCTTCGTTTCACCAATGGCGTCGCCTTTGATTTCGACCTTCACTCATCGCTCGCAAGCCTCGCCGCCGGCGCTCGTTTACTCGTCGTGCGCGATCTCGTCGCCTTCCAGAGCGTCTACGGAAATACTCACAACGCCATCATTGCCGGCTCCTTCCAGGAGAACACTGGTCTTTCCGACAAGGGTGAGCGGCTCACTCTTTCGGACGCCAATGATGTCGTGATCTTCACCGTGCGCTACGATGATAAAGACGACTGGCCGGAAGAACCAGATGGCAATGGACAATCCCTCGTCTACGCCGGAGGAAACTCCGAATCCGCCCAAAGCTGGCGCCCTTCCTCCGCAATCAATGGCAATCCGGGCAACTCCGACTCCACCCCCTTCACCGGCGGATCGCTTCTCGCTTACGCCCTCGTTGGTGAGCCTACTTTGAATCCCACTTTGCTCGGATCGACCTTCAACTACGTCACGAATCTCACCGCTGATGATGCCCTTATCCAAGTGCAACGATCGTCCGACCTCGATACTTGGGAAGTCGTCGATCTCACCACTCAGACTCAGGTTCTCAATTCCGCTGCAGGAACCCGCACCTTCACCATCCCCCTACCGCAGGGAACAACAGGCTTCGCCCGCGTGATGATGGTCCAACGA
>Ga0307994_1000715_pt1 | contig 21961 bp, 18 predicted proteins | sample EllFjometagen261_FD_203171 | JGI IMG/M metagenome (GOLD analysis project Ga0307994, IMG submission 203171) | Marine microbial communities from Ellis Fjord, Antarctic Ocean - #261 | ecosystem: Environmental > Aquatic > Marine > Unclassified | place: Southern Ocean | collected 2014-11-02 | reverse complement strand
AGGGCTGCACAGGAGAAATTGGAAGAGGAAGAGCGTAAGGGTGCAGCAATGAGAGAAACGTCAGCTAAGACACAAAGAGGGTATCGTGATTTACGTTTATTCAAAAGGTTGAATTTGTTGGACAGCATCTAAGATGATCATATGGAGTTTTGAGCAATTCGGAACCCATTCGCAATAAACAATATATTCACACGTGTTGTCCTTTGGCATACTTAGTACAATTTAACCAGAAAACAAAATGGAACGCCTGGGTTTTCTTGAAATGAAAAAATCGAAATTATGCAATATTTCTCTAAAGCTTTAGGACATTTACGGCAACAATCCCTGAAGAGCTCTTCAGGGTTCTTAGACTATGAATAAATCTCTGGAGGTTGACCATGAATAAATCTCTTTTTCTTGTGGAGGTACCACCCACCTGGAAATCCTCGGTAGATATAACCATAACATAACTCATACTTCATATCAAAGTTTGGGTCTAATGCAGACCATCTTTTATAATTCATGTTCCAAATGCGTCTTTTCTCATTTCTAATGAGTTTTCGTTCTTCTGGCGTCACCCTTTTCATTCCATATATACTTGACTTTATTTATAGTCTCTTCAATAAAATCGCCGGCGCATGAGACGAAAGTCCTAAGCTTTAGGACATTTGCAGGAAAATATTCGCCAAGATTTCGGACATTTCTCAATTTTTGAAAGGAAAATGTAGACAAGATTTCGGACATTTCTCAATTTTTGAATAGAAAATGTAGACAAGATTTCTATTCAAAAATCGAATAAAATTCTTAAACATGTCCGAACAAAAATTATGCATGATCACCGTCGGTGCCATTGTTAGCATTGCCGCGGCGTACCTGATGGCCTCATCCTTCTACCATATTACTCCCGCGCACCATAGAACCATTTGGACACAGTTTCAACGTGTCAAGTACAATGAAACTGGAACACCTGGCCTTCATTGGAAATCCCCTTTTGTCACTGGTATTAACATGTTTGTTGGTCGAGACAAGGACGAAGTTTCGTACAATTGTGGAACAAAAGACGGCATCACTTTCAGTGGAACGGTGGCTATAACGAACCAATTATTGCCTGGTAATGTATTGTCGACGTACTTGATGCACGGCAGGTACCCAGACAAAGCCCATATCTACGATAATGCTGAATTTATAATGCAAGGTATTTGTGCGGAAAAGACAGCCCGAGAATTTCTGGTCGATAACTTTAATGAAAACGACGAGTTGCTTGGAGATAAGCTTGAAGAGGCACAAATACGTGGCAAATCAGGCCTTGTAATCCATAAAGATCAAGTCAAGGTGTTTAGACCGGTGGCCACGAACTCCGACATTGAGAATAGCATTAAAATGGAAGCGGAACATCTCCAGTCCACTCTCACAGCTCATGAAAAACAACAGTTGAACAAAAAGATGGCCATCCTTGACAAGGACAAACAGAAGGCAAATGACGAACTGTCGCGTGCCCGCAATATTGCGGACCAGCTTCGTAAAACTGATACTCAAGAGACTGAGCTTGCGCGCCTACAAGACAAACTCAAGGCTGAAAAAGAGCGTGCCGAAATTCAGCACAATATGGATCGTGCCAATGCAAAGAAAGAAGCTGACGTTACTAACACGCTGGCGGAAGCAAAAAAAAAAGAAAAAATCCTTGTCGCAGAGGCGAATGTCGCATATTTGACACCTGCAAAACTACAGGAGGAAGCTATCAAATCTTTTTATAATAATCATAAGCATACGTTCGGTAATAAAGGGGAACTTCCGGGATTAGTGGGACTCTTGAACATGGACGAGTCTAACTAATAGTCCTAATCCTGGGAGCTACAGTTATGATTAGGCTAATCATAAAGTACCGGGTAATAACCTAAACTCTTTAGTCCAATACTAAATACTAAATAATAAAAATATAAAATAAAGAATTAATATTATGTTCAACTTCGTTGAATTTTTACCACATAGTATGTTTATTATATTTCTCGGATAATACCGTATCTACAGCACATTTTTGCCACTCCTGTTTTTTCAACAATTCAACAATTACATCCCAATTCACCACAGGGACATCTGGCAATTTTTCCTTGATTTTTTCCTTGATTTTCTCGCGGATAAGACTATTGAATTTACAATAGTCATAATCTCCGTTGTAAATAAGAGTAGGCTTATCCACAATGTTTTCTCGGACCCAATCCTTCGTTGAACCCAGTGCAGCAGATAAGTTTGCGACCCAGTCGGCACATTCAGGAGCGTTTCTTAACTGCGAACTAGAATATCGATCCGTTGTTTTTAAAACTGCGAGTTTCAGCGTGTCGTTGGATTCGACAAAGACGGCATATTGTAATCCAGATGGTGAGTATTTTCTGAATTCATCAGTCTTGTCGTATCGACCAGCTCCAAATATACCACAGAATATACCCCAGAGCTGTGCGTAGAACATGTTGATTCCCACTGGAGGCGTTTCTAAAGCTTTTCCACGTCGGTCCTGTTTGTATTTAGCTAATTCTTCTCTAATATCCTTGATTTTCTTTTTACCAGTGGCTAGAAAACTGTTCAATAATAAATCAAGTTCAACGAGCCCCAAATTGCCATTTTCATATTGTTCTTTATTCTCCCATTTAAGACTGGCCATTAGTGGTGTTGTCATCAAATCTTCATGTGGAAGTTTGGCTAATAACTTTTGGCGTTTTGTGAATTCTTCTGTAGTTATCACCATTGCCGAACCTATGACAGTACATCGTCCTTTGTCCGCGGGAAGTGAGACAATTTGAACAGGTACCTGAGGAAAGTCCATACAAGTTTCCTCATGGGCTTTTTTATTTGTTTCTGCTCGAAAAGCGTCCGAAAAATATTCCATGTTTTGACCAAATTTTGCAGTTAGAATAGTACTTTTGAGAAAATCGAGAGTGAGTTCACGAGAATTGAAGGTACGAGATTTTTGTTCTTTCATTTGTTGTTCTCTTCTTCTTCTGCGGATGGCTTTGCTTTTTCTCCCGCTCCTCGCTTCTGATGGTTGGAACGCTCTGACAAAAGTTGAATATGTGCTCATGTTTAGTTAATTTTTCGATAATACTTATACTCCCTTTTTTTAGTCAGTGAAAAATATGCATTTTTAGTCTTATTGTGGAACTGAAATCAAAACATTACTTGTAATATGCACTTATATAAAGACATGTTTATATTGTATAAATGTCACAAGAATTTTCTGTCGCAGAAACAAAGAAAGGTCAAGGTCAATCCAAGAAATATCAAGGTCAATCCAAGAAATATCAAGGTCAATCCAAGAAATATCCATTTCATAAAAAAGAAAAGCATCAGAAAATATTTCGAAGAAAACCTATACCAAGGCCAAGAAAACCTTCTCCAAAAAACGTATTCAAAACTGTAAGACACATTAATGAAATGGCTAATCCTACGAATGAATGGAAACACTACAAAGGGAGTCCAGTTGTGCGTGGACGCGCAATTCAATGGATAAACAAAAATCGTGCTACTGGCCGCCTTTCTAAACGTCAAATTGTTCTTCTAGTAGCGTTTATATTTGCTGCGTGGGGCGTTTCCACGGTTGAAAGTCAAAACATGGAGGAACTTGTGATCGCCGAAATGCGCCAAGAAGGTGCTTTGCCACTCGATGACCAACCAAAACCTGTGAGAAGGCCAAGAACTAGTGAACGAAAACGCAGCGCATTGTCTAAAAAGCTTGTAGAACAACGGGAAAAACGTCTACCGATGCAATCATTTTTAGAAATAGACAAATGGTTGCAAGCGACGTTTGGAACATTGTCGACGGACCAACAACGTGTTGAACGTGTCACTGCAGAATGCCGCGATTTATTATCACAAGTGTACGACTTGGTGGACGCTCCATTAGACGGTGCGAACGACGGCGATATTAAACGCACGTATATGAAACCCATTTTAACGCCTGTTATTCACGACCTTGCTTTACACGCACTGCGGGCCGATTTTCGATTTGTGAACGCTACGTTGAATGATAATTCTGAAAGAATACAACTGGTTCGTGCCAGTAAGATTGTTCGTCAACTGTCGGAAGTTGCTGACATCCCATATTCCGAAAAAGATGCTAAACAGTTGGTCCGTGAAATTCAAAAGAACCCCATCAGTTGGTACAATAACAATGCACCATCATTGACTGGTACAAACATAGAACTTTTTATTCGCGACATTACCAAAAAATATGTTCGACGGTCCACTGATTTTCACAAAGCAGCCATCATCGATGCTTCGGTTTCGGGAAAAGCCATCGGGCGGCGTATTCAAAATTTGGGCGAAACTGGCCAACTTTCGGCAACTTTACACGGTACAAATACACAGGCACTCGTCATTGTACAACATTACCAACAATTTTTGAACGAACAATTGTTAAAAACGACCAAACATCAAAATAAAATCAACGCATTACTGGCTCAATCGTTGCAGTCGGATCGTACAGATAAAATTGTCCGTGATGTGACGTTGTTGTTCTCCATATACGATTCTGCGGCACAAAATGCGTTTTATGACGCAGAATCACGAAAATATAGTACGATGTCAGAAATATTTGTATCCTTTATTCAGAAGGATTTGCGCGAATTGGATGCAAAAAATCGCGGCAAGGAAGAGGGAATGGATTTTTTGAACGATTTGTTGCATGGTTGGGCGCGAGAATTGTTTTTAGGCACGATTGGTGTATTGTGGGGGATAAGTCGTTGTCGCCATGGTCACAGCAGTGGAAATGGTGCTTCGGAGCCTGCCAAAGGAACTGCCAAAGGAACTGCCAAAGGAACTGGAAAACCATTGTCAGAGATTGTCCGAAACGAAGAATGTTATCATATTGGAAATAACAATATGTTGTGGATACGCGAGGGTGGTGAATATCGGCGCATTTCTAATCACGGACGAAAGGATTCGCATTATGTGCGCGGTAGACAAACGAAAAAAGTTTCGAGAACGAAAAATGCGAGAGAAGCGGGTACAATAGATGTTAATGGTAATTATTATAATTAAACGGGAGGTTGTTTTTCTTCTGTGGCTACTGGTGTATATTTGTGTTTCATTTTTTTAGAGACACACTGTTGTATATTGATAGTGGCTTCACGTGCTACCCACGACACACACACAAATAGTGCTCCAACGACGAGAAAGTTGGTAACGGGGAATCCAGGAAAAAATACAACGATATGTTGGACATTTTGACACATAAAAATATGGAACTGCAATACGTATGTTTCAAGAGTAAGTTGGCCAATCCACGCCATCGCACTCGAATGCGTTCGTCTTAAAATCGGATGGCAATTTCGTACCAATAAATATCCAACAATTGGAATAATGGAGATGTAGGGATGCCAGCGATTGTACGCGTATTTGTCTTGACCCATTTGACCACAAAACCATACTACTAACAGAAAAATTCCGAATAGGCCTGTTTTCCAATCGTGTTTTATCTTTTTGTATCCATACGCACACACCATTCCCCACCACGCGCTATATTTATCGAGACCAAATCGAAATTCGATTTCGTGCCCCCAAGGTGGTTTGATCACCTCAAACAGTAGTACTAAGAATATTAGTGCACCACCTAATGCAAGTTTTTGTTGGGGAAACCTACATGTCACATACACAAAGCCAAAAGCAAGTGTATGTAACGGAACAACGTAGTAGAGCATCATCGAGGTTTGATTGACAAGCATTAGCCCGAGTGTGAGTAAATTAATTCGAACAAGCGTTGTCGCAATTCGCTGCGATGAAAAATCTTTCTTGCGGGTAAAGTAGAGGTAGTTTCCAAAACCAGTCATCCACACATAACAGGTCACAAAAACACGTATTTCATTGTAGACATAAGTAGCACGATAGTAATGGTACAAAATAAAAACGATTTGCATAAAACCTTTCCATTCGTTTGCTTGGTCTCTCGATAGAACTTGGTCTTTGTCAGATTTTGTAAGGGTTGTGGTAGCGAATAAAATGGCGATTAAAATCGCTGACCAAAACATATCGGGATTTTGATTTTGATTTCGTGGAAATGATGTTGGCCAATTGTTTAGAATATAAGAAAAAATAAGGATAAACGGCCATACTATATAATAGAACATAATAATATTAAGTATTGAATTAAATACTTAATGACGAAGTGAACTATCATGGATTATAATGAAGATATTTACACGAACTCGTGGTTTTCTTTTATCTCGACGGAAGCGTACTTCAGTGCACGAGCGTTTATTTCGACGACTTTCTTCATGAACACAACATTATTTTTTAATTCGTCAGAAGCAAATGCAAGACAGTTCCAATCTTGTTTGACGGCAGCTAGCACAACGTCTTGGTCGTTTTTTAACTCGTCGGAAGCGTTCATTAGTTTGTAGCCAGTCTTTTCCACTACTGCCTTGACAATGGGTTTGGTAAAAAACGCCAGGCGTTCGGGATACCAATCGAGATCCGTCAAATCTTGCGCCAATTTTACCCTTTTTTGGTGGTCCAAAAACTCGCCCAGCTCAGTTACTTCGTTCAATTCTAACCACTCAAAAACAAAAAATGCTTTCTCACGCTTCAAATCACGTCGGTCGTCGGGGTCGAATGTCTTCCACCATGGAGTTAAGTTCCCAACTGACTGCCTTATTTTGGTAAGGTGTTCTTTTGCTTTGTTGAGATCAAGCATATTGAAATCAGATACTAGTTCTGAAAGTTGTCCTTCTGCAATTTTAAGTTGTCCTTCTGCAATTTTAAGTTGTCCTTCTGGGTCGTGTGAAAAAAAGTAACGATACATGTTCACAGTATGTTTTTGTATTATATAGTATCATATCATAACTGAAAGAAAATTATATGGAATAGCAGTGTGCAGTGTGAGCAGAGTGGGGGAGCCCGTACAGGCTTGCTTTGAACTGGAGGAGAAGGACAACTTTTATGAGTAGCTATTCTGCGATTTTCCTGTGCTTTACCTTACCACATTGGAAAAGGACAAGGCTGGAAAGGCTTGTGATTTTCCTGTGATTTTCCTGTGATTTTCCTGTGATTTTCCTGCGATTTTCCTGTGATTTTTGTAGCAAAAAAAAGTCAAGGAAATGCAACAAACAGACGCCGGAAATGAGTAAAAGAACCAGAACCACCACTGACACCTCCAGCAAAGGAAGCAAGAAACCACGCATCTCCACGCCCTCGCCGCATGGACCCTTTTGGAATGGCACCACCACCGACCCTGAGATCATTGCAGTGCTAGTGAACAATAGAGACGAAGCATTTCATTATGACGCAGAAACATCAAGACTAGATCTTGTTCAGGAAGTTTGGGAATTTAAAATTGTACCCTTCTTCAATGTGAAAGAGCTGGCCATGCTCCGTCCCACAAGCAGGTGGTGCGACGAGCAGTGGCAGGAGTTTTTGAAAAGAAACACATTTCGTGTGCCTGAACAAGTCCCAACAATTGAAGAAGCGATGACAGTTGGTTTTAATTTGGCAAAACAAAAAGAATATTCAAAGGAGAAGCCATTGGTGGTAATATTGAGTGAAGGTGAGCATGTCGTGGAGGGGAGTTGGATGGATTCTTATGGTAATGTGCGTGAGAACACTCTAGGCATCACATGCTCCAACATCTCGTTTGTTGGCCAGAGCAAAGAAAACACAACAGTCCATGGTAAAATTAATGTGTCAAACAAAATGAACATTTTGTTGAAAAGTTTGACTTTGACAACTCTAAATGGGTTTGGTCTGCTTGTGTCAGGGGAGGAAGCTTCAGTGGAAATGATGGATGTGTCTGCTAAAGAATGTGGGCGTACTGGGCTGGTTGTGTCTTCCGGTGCATCTGTCAAAGCAACACAATGTGAGGTTAGTGAGAACGGAGATATTGGAGTGTTCGTGGGTGGAGGGTCAAAAGGAATTTTCACTGACTGTACTTTTCACCACAATGGAGAGGAGGGCGTGTATGTAGAAGAGGAGGGTGCTCTGGTGGAACTCCGTGGTGAACAAACGGAGATTCACCACAACCAAGGAGAAGGCCTCTTCGCAAACTCCAACGCCATCATTAACATTTACATTCCATCACAACCCATCACTGCTTTGGTTCATGACAACGAAGAGCGAGATCTCTTCACGTACGACGGTGGCAAAATTCAATCACAACTCTCATCGTCATCATTGGAGCTGACTGTCATCCATCGTGGAGGTCACCCTGTTGCACATTAAGTAGCTGAGTAATAATAATAATGAACTTTTGTTAGCTTTTGTTTTTTATAAGTTCTCTTTTTTTTCGCTGCGAATATAGCAATTTTAAATAAACATAGTAGTTCTTCTTCAAATATTTATTTTTTTTACTATCATTGAAAACAAAAAAGTACATGCAACTGTGGGCGAGATTAATCAATCATCAGATCAAGCTTTGGATGTGATTGTTGCAGGGTGTTCTTGCAGGCGTCAGTGATATTGCTACAGCCCCAGAGGTTGAGTGTTTGGAGATTCGAACATCGTCTTGATACTTCCATCACACTGACATCCCCTACATGAGATTTATTTTGGACGTGTCTATATAGTTGTCCAAAATATAAAGTAAAACAAAATATAAAGTAAAACATAAAATATAAAGTAAAACAAACCCACATTGTGTTGGGTTACTACATTACATGTATAGTTGGTAAAAAAAAAACAATTTTTATTCGTTATTCTCTTTTTTGTGTTTTAAGATTAATCTTTGAGCTGAAGATTTGGATGTCCATAGCCTCTGAGGTTGAGTGTTTGGAGATTCGAACATCGTCGTGCTACTTCAGAGATGCTGGTGTCAGTGATGTTGTAGCAGCCATAGAGGTAGAGTGATAGGAGGTTTGGAAATGTGTTCTCAAGAAATGGTAACCATGTATCAATAACAATGTCTATTTTGTGACACTCATTCGAATTGTTGACACCTAACATCAGAGTTTCCACCAGTGATATGTCAATGCATCGCTGGTGGTAACGCGAAATGATGTTGTATAATTCCAATGAGCTGAAGCTGTAGATGTGATTGTCGCAGGGCGTCCTTGCACGCGGAGGTGATGTTCCTGCAGAGTCCGATGTTGAGTGTTTGGAGATTCGAACATAATCTTGCCACTTCCATCACGCTGGCGTCTGTGATGTTGCTGCAGTGTGAGAGGTTGAGTGTTTGGAGATTTGAACATCGTCTTGCCACTTCCATCACGCTGGCGTCTGTGATGTCGCAGTAATAGAGGTCGAGTGTTTGGAGATTTGAACATTGTCTTGCTACTTCTGACACGCTGGCGTCTGTGATGTTGATGCAGCCAAAGAGGTTGAGTGTGTGGAGATTCGAACATTGTCTTGCTACTGCCAGCACGCTGGCATCGGTGATTTTGCTGCCATAGCATGCAAGGTTGAGCGTGTGGAGGTTTGAACATTGTGTTGCTACTTCTGACACGCTGGCATTGGTGATGCTACAGTGTGCAAGGTTGAGCGTGTGGAGGTTTGAACATTGTGTTGCTACTTCTGACACGCTGGCATCAGTGATGTTCCTGCAGCCGTAGAGGTTGAGTGTGTGGAGGTTTGAACATTGTGTTGCTACTTCCGACACTGACAAGTCAGTGATGATGCTACAGTGTGCGAGGTTGAGCGTGTGGAGGTTTGAACATTGTATTGCTACTTCTGACACGCTGGCATCGGTGATGTTCCTGCAGCCGTAGAGGTTGAGTGTGTGGAGATTCAAACATTGTGTTGCTACTTCCGACACTGACAAGTCAGTGATTTCGTCGCAGAATCCAAGGTTGAGCGTTTGGAGATTCGAACATCGTCTTGCTACTTCCGACACGCTGGCGTCGGTGATGTTGATACAGCCTCTGAGGTTGAGTGACTGGAGGTTTGGAAATTTGTTCTCAAGAAATTGTAACCATGTATCAATAACAATAGCTGTTTTGTGACGCTCACAAAACACATTGACACCCAACATCAGAGTTTCCACCAGCGACGTGTCAATGCGTCTCTTCCACTCTGACTCTGTTGTTCCCAGCAGGGACTCTGTTGTTCCCAGCAGGGACTCTGTTGTTCCCAGCAGGGACTCTGTTGTTCCCAGCATGGCAGAAAACATCATTCGTACCTCGTCATTGTTGATCCATTCTTTTGGTGCTTGAAATAAAATGATCTTGGCCGAGTATATTTCTTTAGAAATGGTTACAAGCGGCGCCACCCCTTTGAACGTGAGTAACAACACGAGGGTGCGCACGACCTCCACACTGAAGTCACCGCAGCGAATGAGCACTGTGAGCAGAGAGGACGCGGGCGTGGCAACGCAGGAGCGCTTGGAGCTCATGTCAAAGAGTTTTAGTTGGGAATATTTTTCTGTTTTACCTTGGTCAACCCATTGGAATATTTTTGGCCAGTCGCTGGAAGAAGAAGAAGAAGTAATATGTTTATTAAATTTGCAAATCGCAGGAAAATCGCAGGACCAGGTACAAGGGTTATGGCTAGTCTGATTTGAACCTTGGTCAACCCTTTTTAATATTTTTCATATTTTTTCAAACGATTTCTTAAAATGTTTACTAATTCTAATCTGTTTATATCTCTAATACTTTTATTAAATAACCTCTTCAAGATGGATATAATTTTTTTTTCCTAAGACCAACTCACAGTGGGTCAAAAGTTTTCCATTTCTTCCGACACTGACAAAATTAAATTTTTTATTTTTCTAATAAAAAATTTTCATTGGTTTTAAAAAAATGTTTAAGATATGTAATATATTAGAATTCACCTAAATATGAACCAAAAACATTGTCAAAATCCCTAACCCTAACCAAAAAATTGTGTAATTTAATTGTTTATAGCTTGTAATATTCTGAAAACTATGCAAAAATGTGTTTAAATGTTCTAATTCCCATATTATCGACAAAATGAATATGGCCAAAAAAAAAGTTTCAACCTGGTCCGGACCTTTTTTTTTGTTGTGGTCCCCAACTAACTATGTCCAGCAATAACGATCTCCCACCATGCCCAGATCATATGCGGGGACCCATCTCGTACCAGCGAATGGTCGACCCTGTTGTGGCAGGCGATGGCTTCACGTATGAGCGTGTATACATTAAAAAGTGGCTTGAAGCCCACCATACGTCTCCGATGACTGGCAACCAAATATGGAGCAATTTTCTTTATCCAAACCAAATTATGAAAACAGAGATCAAAGCGTGGGTCGAGAAGAACACTTGTCTCAGTGGGTTGCGAAAGCAGCTGGAGGCACTGCATGGAACGATGGCCATGGCCTCCACCCCACAGGAGGCACTCGCTGCACTTGGAGTTATTGACAAACTCGTGTCAAGAGCTAAAGAAACAAATATTTGTATTCTTAGTCCAAAGGGAGTAGAAAAAATTAGCTTGATCATTAAAGCAACAAAAAACTTGTCGGAGGAAGTGACAAACGCACTTAATACTCTTGAGCACCAGTGCGTTGGCAACGTGTCCGAGCTAAAAGAGTTCCATGCACACTTAGGCGAGCGATGTATAAACCTCCAGCAAGTAAAGGACATGGGAGGTGGTGATAAAAAATTAAAAAGTGATGCTGCTGCTGCAAAGAAGAGACAAGCAACTGTCCAGAACAGGTTTGATGCAGTGAAAAGAGAGTTGGATGCTGTAACTGAAGCAAACACGAAGAAACAAAAAGCACTGGAACATTTCAAGAACAAAACTTCGATGTTTGAGACATTGGAGAGAGAGCTGCAAAAAAAATGTGAGGCAACAGAGCAGCAGCTGGTGTGCATGGAGGAGCTGACAGTGGTGGAAAACGGGAGTAGTTCATTGACTTCTTCTTCTTCGTCATCATCTTCAACAGCTGTTGGTTCAAAGCGTCGTCGCTCCAATTCTTTGCCCTCCTCATCAAAACGTTCAAAGAAAGAGAACTTTCTCTCCTTCATCGAATTGCATGTTCCTGGCTGGAAGCACACAATAAAAAGAGAAGAGTTGAGTGGTAATCGACTGAGAATTATTCACAGTGTCACCTCACCAAAAAATGACACGTTTTACTCGTTGGACAAACTCAAGCTTCACTTACGAATTGTAGAAACACCAGCAGAGCATCCAGGTCGATGGTTGTACGAGGAGGGAATGGCATATTTTTATGGTTCTGATTTCAAGAAACAGGAGGAGGAGCGTGGTCAAATGATGATTGAGGCCTCTGCATCATCTGGTTGTCCAGTGGCAGTGGCACATTGTCATTTCTATGGTTGGAACGGTTTGGAGAGAGACGAAAAGAAAGCGTTTGAAATGTATTTGAAGATTGAAAAGGAAACGAATGGAGACCATTGGGCACAGAACAGATTGGGTATGTGCTACAGAAACGGATATGGTACAGAGGAAGATTACGACAAATGTTTTGAGTTCGAGACCAAAGCAGCAGAGCAGGGGAACGGTCTAGCAATGCACGGTTTAGGTATTTGTTACAAAATTGGACAAGGATGCGAAAAAAATGACACCAAAGCTTTTGAGTGGCACGAAAAAAGTGCACAGTTGGGCGATAGTCATGCAATGTACTGGTGTGGTGTTTCTTACAAAGATGGCACGGGAGTGACGAAAGATGTGAACAAAGCCAAAGAATGGTTGACAAAAGGAGTAGCACAAAATAATGCAGATTCACAAGAAGTATTGGATGAACTTAACGGGCGTTGAGGAAAGCGAGGAATGTGTTGAGGAAAGCAAGGAAGAAGAGGAGGGTTAGTGAAAAATAAAAGAGAACTTATAAAAAACAAAAGCTAACAAAAGTTCATTATTATTATTACTACTTGGATACTTAATGTGCAACAGGATCAGGATGACCTCCCTGATGGATGACAGTCAGCTCCAATGATGACGATGAGAGTTGTGATTGAATTTTGCCACCGTAGGCCGTGGAGAGATCTCCCCCTCTGTTGTCATGAACCAAAGCAGTAATGGATCGTGATGGAATGTAAATGTTTATGAGGGCATTGGTCCATGCATCGAGGCCGAATCCTATGTTGTGATGAATCTCCGTTTGTTTACCACGGAGTTCCACAAGAGTACCCTCCTCGTATGCAAACATACCATCCGTTCCATTGTGGTGAATAGAACAGTCAGTGAAGATTCCTTTTGATCCTCCCCTCACGTACACCCCATGCCATCTGTTCTCACCAAACTCACATTGTGTTGCTTTAACAGATGCACCAGAATCCACAAGCAGCCCAGCATTTTTACACTCTTTAACAGACACGTCCATCATTTCCACTGAAGCTTCCTCCCCTTCCACGTCCAGACCAAACAACCCATTTGGATTTGTCAAAGTCAAACTCTTCACCGTCACATTCTTTTTGTTCAACACACCAATTCCACCATGGACTGTTGTGTTTTCTTTTCCCTGGCCAATGAACGAGATGTTGGAGCACGTGATGCCCAGAGTGTTTTCAGACACATCACCGTCAGAATCCATCCAACTCCTCTCCACGACATGCACACCTTCACTCAACACCACCACTAAAGGACTCTCCTTGGAAAAAACTTTCTGTTTTGCCAAATTAAAACCAATTCTCATTGCTTCATCAATTGTTGGGACTTGTTCTGGCACACGAAACGTATTTCTTTTGAGGAACTCCTGCCACTGCTCGTTGCACCACCTGCTTGTGGGACGGAGCATGGCCAGCTCTTTCACGTTGAAGAAGGGTACAATTTTAAATTCCCAAACTTCCTGGACTAGATCTAATCTTGAGGTTTCCACATCATAATGAAATGCTTCGTCTCTATTGTTCACCAACACTGCAATGATCTCAGGGTCGGCGGTGGTGCCATTCCAGAAGGGTCCGTGTGGTGAAGGCGGAAGGGTGCGTGGTTTCTTGCTTCCTTTGTTGGTGGAGGTGTCAGTGGTGGTAGTTCTTTTACTCATTTCTTTGTTCTTTATATTTCCTTGACCTTGACAAACAAAATTTAGAAAAAGAAGAAGAAGTAATATGTTTATTACACTGCTAAGTGTTTGCGACGGCTGGTAGGTGAGAGTAGACTAGGTTAAGGTACAACACATACAATACAATACAAATACTGCTATAAAATCACATTTACAATGCTATCAACTAATACTATGCCCATCAGCCATCCTATTGGGTTGTTGAGGAAAGCGAGGAAGGTGTTGAGGAAAGCAAGGAAGAAGAGGGAGACTGGTTGTGATTGTTTACATAAAAATACTTTTAAAAATAATAATTAATAATACATAATACGGTAATTAACCAATCTCCCAAAAAATTGTCCCATCATCGTTTACCAATAGAACCACACGGAGGGAAATCATGTTAGGGTTCAAATATTCTAATTCACATTTAATCCAAAAAAAAAAAAATTGTACCCATAGCTTCACCTCAAATTATTTATAAAGAAAATTTACTTTTATTTTATAGTTTTGTCTGTAACAGCTCCCCTTTTTAGTTGGTACTACATGTATTTATGTATAGATACACCATAGTTGTTAATGTTCAGTTTTTTTTCGGTTTTGAACAGAAAAATGTTGTTTCTCCAACATTACAATACAACAATACACCGATTATATTTCATTACATATAGCTTGTACCCAATCTTCCTCCTCTTCCATTTCTTGGGTTGGAGGCATGTAGCTGTTCCAAGACTCGTCAAACAAATCGAGTGATAATTGACGCTCATTTACTGATGCATTGGATAAATTGAAATCGAGTGATAATTGACGCTCATTTACTGATGCATTGGATAAATCGAAATCGAGTGATAATTGACGCTCATTTACTGATGCATTGGATAAATCGAAATCGAGTGATAATTGACGCTCATTTACTGATGCATTGGATAAATCGAGTGATAATTGACGCTCATTTACTGATGCATGTCGAATCGCCGTCCCAACCAAGGAGTTTGAATTTTGAATTGCCGTCCCAACCAAGGTGTATGAATTTTGAATTGCCGTCCCAACCAAGGAGTTTGAATTTTGAATTGCCGTCCCAACCAAGGAGTTTGAATTTTGAATTGTTTTTTCGAAATTATTTCCAAATGAATCGATGGACATTCCAAAATCTTCCGATTCGAGCAATGTGAGAGGTTTAGTAACACTTTTACCAATAGTAAACATATTTTTTCTTTTATGACCAATTTTGGCCTTGACTTTTTTACTTATTTTTGGCTTTTTCTTTTTTGTTTTGTGACCGGATGGGAAATTGTAATCGCACTTAGGGTCAATGCAAACGGAAGAGCGGTTGCTTTTGGCGTGTTTGCCGCATTTTCCGCAATTTTTAGTGGTGCATCCTTGCATGGAAATGCCTTTTTTACTCTTGAACACAAATATGTGTTGACATTCTTTCTTTTTGCACATTTTCACAACATTTGAATTTTGTTGTGTATCACACATTGGGCATTTTTTACCCGTACATGTCTTAATCGACGTATTTTTTGATTCCGAGTCGAATGGCATGAACATTTTTGTCTGAAGTGGTCTTGTTATTTTTTTATATAGGGGAAGTGTAAATAGTTAGAATAGGAAGTTTTCTTTGAGAGTGTGAAGAATTTCTTTTGAGAGTGTGAAGAATTTTCTTTAGTGGCAAAGAAAATTCGCAGGATTTTAATACACACCTTTTCCCCACCTTTGATAAAAGATGTATTTAAAGGAGTTGAAATATTAAAATGAAAGGATTTTATATTTTACGTCAATTTCCCCACATGTTGGCACTCTTTGCACCACCAACAATTGCAATTTTATTTTTTTACCTTGATAGGCCAACCGACGAGCTGTCGGCTGCTCTTGAGTCTGTTTTCGGGTATATGATTGCAGTATTATCTTTTTTATTGGCCTTTCAACTCAACGCGGCGCTCGCCTCCAATGCTGATGGTATTCGTCATTTCAATGGGATGTGTAGCACATTAGTTGTCATGTCCATCGGAATCTGTGCGGTCCCCTTTGAAAAAAATAAAAAGAATGAAGAGTTGATGCAGAATATTCGACATTTGTCAGCATGTTTACCAGGTTTGGTGAAATGGCATTTTCGTCACGAAGTAGAAGTTGACAAGTTGTACGTAAGACTCTCGCCGGATGGCACGTATATTTATTTGAAAGATGTTAATCCGAAAATATATTGTAAAATAAGAAAATATGCAGAAACTCTGAATATTTTCGAGACAGTCATGTACGAACTCGGTTCAAATTTAGAATTATTGACTGGTGAGAAATCGTCGACTTTAAAGTCATGGTATAAAGTTCAAGACGAATGGAAATTGATCAATGATGTTTTTAAAGCGGAGGATCCTGTCATGGTATCGTGGTTCATGAATGTTTGCATGGTTGCCTTTATTATCCTATTACCAGTACAATTTATTAGTTTGACACTGATTTGGAACATGGTCTGTTCGTTTTCAGTTTCTTATTTTTTTCTGGGATTATGGATTGCTTCAAGACGTATTGACAATCCATTTGTGGAAAATGCAGGGTCTGTCTTTCCAACCGTCTCTGAAGACGCTGCCAATGTAAATAAAGATATTAATAGTGTGTTTGATGGTTGGTTTATAGCTGATAAGTTTATATGTAAATATTAATGGTTTTATTTAATGAAGTATTTTGATGATTTTTACCAGGGTTAGGGTAAATATTTTGTATCACTTAGAAACTTAGAAATTATAACCCACCCCAACCCTAATCGTCATCACTCAATACCCCACTACATGTAAAAGTTTCCTTTAACGAAAAATTGTCGCATTCAATCCATTCGGTTAGACAAAAGATGCAAGTTCATCTCAGTTCGTTAGGTGTTCTAGAATTGTATGTCATGCGACAACACGGCACGATGAATCAAAAATAAATTCGGGGAAAACAGTGCCAACCAGTAACAAACAGAATACACACACAATAATAAAAAAAATCATTTACAATGAACAGAAACATATTTATATATAAGATTTTAAACCCTTCCGATTTCCAGAGTTGTTGATTACTTTAATATTTGAGGGATCGTGCCGTGTTGTCGCGATTGTCTTAAACGCACGTAAACTAGTTGCGAACTGCTAAACTTCGTTATTTTTGTATTAACCAACGAGTAATCAGCAACCCCGGAAATTTTCAGACATATACAGAAAAGAAATATACAAAAAATAATTATTTTTTATTAGGGAACATTCTTTCGTACGCTTCTATGCCCATTTTAAATGTATAGCCCCCCTCGTGCAGAATATCTTCTTTATTTCCAGTTTTATATTGATTTGAATATCGTTCAAAACTCCACCAAAATCCATCCTCTGGTATATTTTTGACGAGGTGAATGGACTTTGATTCAAACCATTTAACAAGGTCTGATTGCGATTTTTTAGTTAGATTATGTATGCAGATGCCATTTGAGCTTTTTGAACCGAGTCTAATGGTGAAATAGGAACTTGTTCCTCCCACACGTGTCCATCTCTTATTTTGTAGAGCAGAAAAGTATGACATAGTTGTTTGAATAGATATTTTTTTGAATAGATAGTTTTTTGTTACACATATGACATTCCTGTTCTGAAATTAGTTATTTGATCAACATGGCCGATACTGTGATTGTCTACATCGCTGGTAAAGAAATGGCAAGGGGACGTACTACACCACATGGGCATGTGGAACACAATCAACAAACCTATTTATCAGTAACTGATTTTTACATCGATTCAATACACCGCGAATACGGTGATTTTTGGTGGAACAACGACAAACAAGATTATAATAATTGCTACAGAACTGCGTTGCATGAAAACTAATTATACATATTCATGGTGTTTACCACCGAATACACATAACCTAAATTTATAAACATAATCACCCAACATAATTCTGCTAACGGTAATCCTATGGACGTGAATATGTACAACATTGTTAATGACCACATAGTAATTGCACCGCATAAATCTTTGTATGTTGCAGGTGTCAATTTCCTACGAAAGCATCTCGCATAACAACAGAACAGCGTGTCTACTAAACAGAAACACGAGAAAAGAAACGATATGACGATTCTGTCTTCCAATACTTTCGACATTTGTGATAACAAGACAAAGACAAAAACTGCTAAACAATCTTTAATCCATTGACAAACGACAAACATGAATGAACCCCGCCAAACTGTTTAAATATAAGCACTGGTAATATAGGAAATTTCTATATGATCAGAAAAAACACAGGGTAATATTTTATTTTCTATTCAAAAATTCTTATACGAAAAGAAATTTATTATGCAAAAAGAACTTTCTTCAACCATGTCAACTCAACCAACAACCACCTATAAACACGAACCTGGGCCAAAGGGAGAGCTCGTAACGTGCTCAATCACTGTAACTTGGTCGAAAGTGACCGAAAATGGCCCTGGGATGGATAAGAACGGCCATATGGCTGAGCACGGTTTTTTCGACGAAGAATTGGTTGAAGCTCAAAAAAACTTCAAATCCAAGGGAGCAGAAACAACATTGATTAACTTGAACGACGGACTGTCGGAAGGGACTAAACACCACAAAAACGCTTCTGTTCTCGTTGTAGACGCTGCTGCGGTCAAATGCTTCGACATAGACCCAAAACTCGTCCGTGAGGAACTTTTTAACTTGCCATGGGATGGGAAAAAATTAATGAGAGGAAAAGTTAAAACAGCTCAAGCGAGACGAAATTTGTGTTTTGGAGCTGAATACCAAGCTCCAGATATCGCTAATGGAAAGGGGACTATAATTGCGTGGTCTCAGCTTCCTTTGTTGTCTCGAATACGCGACCAACTCGCCAATTATCTTGGCTGTAAAGCTGAAGACCTTCATGCTGAAGGCAATCTTTATCACCACAACAAGGCTGGAATAGGCTTCCATGGCGACGGCGAGCGTCGTATTGTGATCGCAATGCGGTTTGGAGAGCCTTTACGTCTTCATTACCAAGCCTATCGGCGTTTTGAACCGATTGGCGAGCGTATTTCTATTGATACGTTGAAAGAAGGTGACCTTTATGTGATGGGGGAAAAGGCTGTAGGTACCGATTGGAAATCTTCTACCATGGTTACTTGGCGTCATGCGGCCGAACGCTTTCACTCAAAGAAACCAGTGTACTGTAAATCGCTTTCTACATTGAAAGAGACGCGTTTAAAGAAGAAGAGAAAGCTTGTAGAAAAGAATGAGGAAAAGAAGAGAATTAAATTAATGAAAGAATAATTTTTTATTTTTAGAATATCTTCGCGTTGATGTATTTTTGTCCCTTTTTTTTCTTTTGTTTCGGATTCTGATTTTTTAATATATTACCATTTTTTACAGGACCAATAGCCTGCTGTCAGTTTGCTTTTCTTTTGATCGCATTTGTGCCTTGCGCGGAAAGAGGCGCGATGTTTGGGATCATAGGACCTATTTTTCATGTGAGAGTCGTCAAAACGAACCAACTTTGTGTGTCCATTTTCACATGCTTTTACTCGAAACTGTTCTTTTGGTTGTTGGTTGGACTGTCTTTTGCATTGTTTTTTGTTTGGAGCACGCGATGTCAATGATTGTCAATTTTCCTTGTCAATTTTTCAATAAAAAAAGAATATATGTATAGCATATAAAAGTATTTAATATCAAAACGAATATAACAACATTATCACTATTATTCGAAATGACTACTCCAATCCAAACAAATCAACTGACATCCGCACCAGATGATACCATTCGTAAAGATAATAAAGGTACGGGTGGTTCCGTGGTAAAAGAAATTCAATGCCTTCCCTACGAAGTAAGCCAAGGTTTAGATGATGGACGAGAATACGACAAAGACAACATGAGAAAGGGAGATGGGTTGGGGAAAAGAACAAAAATAACGCGTATCACATATAAATACGATTGGGAATGTGGTGAATGTGGGTGGGTTACAAGAAATTGTAACAATCAAACGCATTTAAAATTATTAGTAAGATTACATAAACGCAAGTGTTCTTGTTAAAAAAAAGAACAATACCGATAAAATTTCGAAAAGTCAATTTCAATAAATATACACTGATATTCTCGAAAGTTTTCTTTCAAACACTGTCTTTTCTTAAAACATTGCACTTCATTCACACTGTCTCGCCGATCTTTTTTTACATTTTATTATTACATTCAGGAGATATTCACCTACCACGTTATTCTCGCAAACACGTATCTACCATGGCCTGACTTGATCGCGTGTTGGGCTGCTTTGACCATTTTAATAATTTATGGACACTACTTATATACTTTCAAAAATCACACATGTTTGTCATAAGAGAGTATTAAACCAATGAACAATCAGTCAACCAAAAATGCGTCGTTTTGCATCTAAGAAACCAGTGTACTGTAAATCGCTTTCTACGTTGAAAGAGACACGTTTAAAGAAGAAGAGAAAGCTTGTAGAAAAGAATGAGGAGTGCCGACAGCAGGTCAGAATTAAATTAAATTAAATTAAATTAATGAAAGAATAAACATGTACATGTAAATGTAAATAAATATAAGTACATGATTCAATATTTATGACTATATATAACAGAGTCACCCAATGTAAAATGTATCGGAGATTATTACACAATCGGAGATTATTAACCAGTCGCCTGTACCACTCAAGAGTGATAGAACACTATGAATTCCCACGTAACGTGGGGTCTTTAGATAAAAACAACCCGCGCGTTGGTTCGGGACTCGTTGGTGCGCCTGCCTGTGGCGATGTGATGAAATTAGACATTGAAGTCGACGAAGAGGATGTGATCGTAAAGGCTAAATTTAAAACGTTTGGTTGTGGTTCGGCGATTGCTTCTTCCTCAGTCGCTAGTGAGTGGGTGAAGGGGAAAACCCTGAACGAAGCTGTTTTAATTACCAACAAAGACATTGCCTCTTATTTGAAATTGCCACCGGTCAAATTGCACTGTTCAATGTTGGCGGAAGATGCTATCAAAGCTGCAGTGGTCAATGTCCAGGTCAAACGCATCTAGTGGTTCGTTTCACCAAGTCTGCCGGTGTAATAGGGACCTACGAAAGAATTTGTTTGTGGTCAGGTACAGGTGTGGTGCGGAAATCACGCGCAAAAAACTGTCACAATGAGTCGAATCCATGTACACATGTTCCAAGGAGTCGAATCCATGTACATATGTTCCAATCACCTCGTACAAAATGGTCGACAAATTCGATAGGTTGAAAATTACACCTTGGAAGCATACCAATGACCAATGGACGTTAGCGGTGGTTACAGGGCCCTACGTGACGACTATTAACAGTGTCATTCACATTGTTATTGTCGATGACTCCAAGGCATATACTCTACGATTAAAATATATGCTTATGAAATTAGTAATGGTCAAAGACCATCAAAAACTGAAAATCAAAACCTTCCATGAATTGACTACCGCCAAAAAATACCTTTATCAGTTTAAATGTACTCTCGTTTTTGTGGACAATGTCTTTCCCTGTAGCTCGACAGGTCTGGCAATGGTACATAGCCTGATGAGGACAGAGCACTGTCCCACAAAGTTAATCATGATGAGCGGCCACCCTATACCCGAAGATGTACCACTAATAACAAAGATACGCAAGAAATTACTTGACATGAAGACTGTCCGTGCTTTTATAATCCAAGCAGGAATCAGTCACCATCATACGCGGAAACTGACACGGAAATTGGACAGGAAATTGGACAGGACGATTGGAAAAGACCCTAGACCCAAGAGAGTGCGACAATTGAACCCTTCGCATCCCTAACTAATCTATCAGTTTATGTTTATGTCTATGTTTATCTAGTTCAAATTAATTCTCATACTTCGCAAATAGAACTGACACAACTTATATAGATTTATTAGATACTGAGATTACGTGGTTCAAATCACACAACTTAGATGGATGTATTACGCACCATTGAGACGACATGGGCCTTTTCCACATGCTTTGAAAACAGGTACGATGGTTAATTCCTTAAGGAGTCCGCTTTTGGCTGATTTTGGCTGATTTTCTCGGATTCGATTCTTTTTTTCTGGTTGTAGCACTTGGACTTGCACATTTCGTACTGTGTGTACGGCATTAACTTCGTGAC
>Ga0307994_1000713_pt1 | contig 21986 bp, 6 predicted proteins | sample EllFjometagen261_FD_203171 | JGI IMG/M metagenome (GOLD analysis project Ga0307994, IMG submission 203171) | Marine microbial communities from Ellis Fjord, Antarctic Ocean - #261 | ecosystem: Environmental > Aquatic > Marine > Unclassified | place: Southern Ocean | collected 2014-11-02 | reverse complement strand
TAATATTTTGAAATAATTATCACCATGCATTAGTTCGAATTTGACAAAGGACTATTTATACAAGAAATTAATAAACAATATAATATGTTGGTTTTATTTTCGCTATTGTTTACGATTCTTTTTTTCGGCATTATTTGGGAAGAACATATGTGGGATGGATTTTTTCAATTAGGACCGGGGTTTAAGGTTGGTTCCATTTCAATCGAAAGTTGGAATCAATGGTTTATTTTCTTTACATTTATAACAATTTACCAGTTCGCAAACGTATATATGGAAGAAACAGTAGGACGAAAAATAGAGAAACAACATATTGAACACGCTAAAGATACACCAAGAACATCAAAAGATATCTTAGAATTAATTTTTTATAATATATACAGATGGTTAGGAACAATTATTCACATATTAGTCGCAGTCACTCGTTTGGATATTTGGTTAATAATAGCAGTCATAGATACCATTGCTAGAGCATATATGTGGTCAAATAGTGCTAACGGTAGAAGGCCGAGGCTCTTCACAATGTAACGTTAGGGTTTAGTATTCTCACAATGTAACGGAATTTGTTGTAGAAATATCGCGAAACGCATGACCTAAAGCAATATTTGTTGTGGGGTTAAACTCGCCAACATAACGGCGCATGTCCGAAAACAACGTGACATATTCACCATTCTTAGATTTCAATTGTGCCAAACGAGTTTTGAGTTTAGCCAATTGTTCTTGGGCAGATGAAATGTCTGTATTAATTTTCAATATTTCAACACCTTTTTTGCGACTTTTTCTAGGACCATTTGTGTGGCGTTCTTGTCGTTTACTACGAACAAAAAACGGTTTGGAGACACTTGCGTCATCATAAACAAATTTTCCATTTTCAAAAGGAATCGCTGTGAAAACGAAAGTCGGTTCAATACCATTCGTATGAAACATAAAATCCGTCGACAAACGAAACGCAGTATCCTTTTTCGTTTCCTGATTTATCGACTTCTTTTTCATACGAACAATGGAATTTCTTGACGGATCAATCCAAACCCCATAGTGATTTCTAAAAAGTTGAAATTTGTCCTTCAAATCTGGACACCGAACGTCAACAGACCCACAATCGTGATGATACAACATCATAGATATCACCAATGACTTATAGCCCCGAAGTCTTTCAGGAATAGATACTGAAGGGTACATCTTATTCACTGGTTCACATCGGTTCAAAACACAATGTGAACCACTATCCAAAAAATTGAACAAAGTCAAGTCTTTGACCATCGTTTCAGCATTAGTGTAGGTCACAAAAGCTTTATTAGCACCATTTAGACCGAACGAAGTGTCACCCGACTCGTTATTGCTCATCCATTCATCTTCATCTTCATCTTCATCTTCATCAGAGGACATGTCTTCATTATTTATATTGACAGACATTTAAAAATAGAATAGGTGTAATATATGTTATTTTCTATTCAAAAAAAAACAAAACAAAAAACCTATTCAAAAAAAATAACATATTCTACAAATATGTTAACATCAGAATATAAACACATATGTACAACAAAAGGAAAAATGTTGTCTGACGAAGAAACGGAGGACATAAATAACTACAATTTTCGTAATAAATTGCCTGAGACGGTTCAATTACTGAATTGGAACCACAATAACCGTGGTTGGGTCAATCATCGCGATGGTCCTATTTTGGGAAAACATCCTGGTATAACAAATTGTGTTCGTGGTGATCAAACTTTAATTTCTATCTATTTGAACCATGATATGGATGAAAAAATGAACATGAAGTTTTGTAAACAGTACAAAATGCCCCAATTACTGAATAAACAACACGTAAGTGCCGACGATACGATGCGAAATAAAATGCCGATTGGTGCACATCAACAATGGATCTCGTCAAATATTCATACAGTCCAATGGAAAAAGCGACCTTGGGAATTGTCAAGAAATTTCCGAGATATGGCCGGAACGAAATTTCCGAAATTTGTTATCGTATTAACACCATGTATCAATGGTATTTTGAGATACGAAAAATCGGCACGCACAAGTCCATTTGAAATCTGCAGCAAAGACCAACCAAATGTATCTAACTTTGAACGCGGTGATGCGATTACAACTTCGAGAAGAAGAACACCCGAAACAGAACGTGCGAACGCGACATTAAGGACTATCCAAGCGGACATACTGCGACTGCGAGATGAAATCAAAAACCAAGAAGAAATTACAAATGAGTATGACATGAGAACTTCATTTGGAGTGGCTATTGCTCAATCAGATCCTTCAGCACAAAAAATAGTAACAAGTATCAAATTTTATCAAAAGCGGATTGTCCGAATTTTTGATAAATGTTAAACATAAATGAAATAATGTTTAAAATATAAATATAAATATAAAACCAAAAAAATATGAATTTGGATCAAGTTGTTGGATTTATTATGCAACAATATTATCTTAAGAATGAATCTTCAAAAATTATGTCTCGATACAAGCTTCCATGCACACACTGTTCTTCTTTTATTTCATCCACATGGCGCCCGGGACCCTGTGGAACATCTTCTTTGTGTAACACATGTGGTGTACAATATATGCGTAGACAAGGTAGGCCGCGTATGATAGATCTGGTGATGGATGAAGGACAACCTGTGTGGATGGAACGCGATAGTTCCACTTTACAATGGCATGTACAGCACGCTGCAGATATCAAAGACAAGCGGATTACCCAATGGAGCAACCACGAAACAGAAAGAATAGAATTTGTAGAAAGTAAAAAACGCAAATTTATTGATTTATAAATATTTTTTTTCTTAAACCTCTAAGTTTTAGTCACACCAATCCCCGGTGAGAAACTTATTAGTTGTACTGAGTTTCACCCCCTGGTGACCGTTGTACTCATCTTCGTTGAAAAACCACATTACCAACAACTTCTCGCTGTCTTGAGGTACATCTACGTGCATACATTTCTCTCCATGATACCCCTCTGACCACGACCATTGTGCACTATCAACTTTCCCCCAATTAGGGTCATAATCCATTAAAAACGGATAATCAGTCATACAAGCACAACCTCCATTACAAAAACAACCTTTTTGATAAAAATATTTAGGGAATCCCACTTCCGTACCTATATCCCTGATGTAAAGGGCAACTTGGTCATCCACACCCGTTGCTGTGAAACAAAGTTTTTCTGTATATTCTGTAAATTTGATTTTCCACGTTGCGTAACACATGACTTGATCTCCAGGGCCGCCACTTTCCATGCCCCTTGATTCGGTATGTGCGCATTTTCCCAGAAAGAGGTCGCCATTATCAGAAGCAGTTTGAGGCAATCCTTCAAACATCTCACTCCAACCATACCCGCCACAGTAGTCACATGTAGTATGGGCGGCGTTGGACTTATACAAATCAGGACACGGTGTGCACGCTCCATCTGACGCGATTGTATTGCCAGTGCAGCTTGCGCAGGACTGGTCATCATTCGCATTCATTACCTTGCCTGGGTCGCAATTTGCACACCCGTCGCCAGAGATTACTTTCTGGCTTTTTAAACAAGGGGTGCATACGGGTCTATTCCTTCCTGTTGATGATTGTGAAACTGAATGTGACCCATAGGGACACACGCCGCATCCGATGCCAGACGATGATGGATGTTTTTTAGGAGCACCGCATAGTTCACATTCAGTAGCGTCGGAGTTGGCTGCATCACGTCCTGTACATTCTGTACATGTTGTTGTGAACTTGGTCGACGGTTGTTTAGCGTTCACATTTTGTTTAGCGTTCACATTTCCAGCTGGACACGATGTCACTGCCGAACCCGTACATGTGTGTCCGCCTATACAGGCTTTGCACTTTGTTTGGCCTTGTGAATCTTGAAATCCGTAGTAATTACCTTCGCGAAGTAGACCATCTGGTTTTTCTGCGGTACCTGAAGGTTGACAGTCCTTGCATATTATTTGAGCTGCTTCGTTTTGGTATTTTCCTACTGCGCATGTTTTACAATAGGACGCGATTTGTTTTTTAATATTTTCATATTTGCCCGGGCCACATTCTTTACACGACGGTTGTGATGTTAGGCTGTTATGATATCCTTCGGGACAATCTTTGCACTCTGTTTGTTTATTTTGTTTAGTGTATTCGCCCCTTTCACACTGTTTGCATGTAGTTTGTGCGGGTTCACTTTCGTACTTTCCAGGTACACATTCATCGCACGATGTTTTTTTCGAAAACGCTTGAAAAAACCCAGTTGGGCATTCTTTGCACCTTATGTACGTACTATCCGTTTTATAATTGGTAGCTGGACCTTTGCCCCTTTCATTCCCATAATATCCCGCCTGACATTCTTTACAATTCGGTGCTTTTGGGATATTAATCGCCAATCCAACCATACACATACTGCAATACGATTTTCCGCGTGAACTCTGATAAAATCCCATGGGACAATTTTGACATGTCGCTTGCATTGCTTCTTCGGGTGTTGATGTGAACTGTCCTTCGGCACAATTTTCACATTTGGAACCACTTAATATCTTCCCTGGTGTACATGAACCACACAACGGTCTTATTTTGTTCCAGGGTTCTTCCACTTGTGATTGGTACCATAATATATTTTCGTTCGACGATTGTTGAAGATAATTATAGTCACCATCTGACGTCGTTATTCTTTTGTCGACACATACGCATCCATCTGAACAACTTTCATTACCTGTTGGGTTAAATTTTATTTTATTATCACTTTTGTAACAACCACGTGGCCCTTGTTCGTCCGTATTCAAAACAATGGATGCGTATGTGGAACCCAACAGGTACTGAGCACCCACAAGGGCCACGTGGTTGTTGGATTCGTCGATGATAAATTTCTCTGCGGCGTGTTCACAATCTTCAATTGACGTAATATCGTCACACCGTTCTGCTTGAACTATATAACTTTTTTTATATTTCGCTTGACGTAATACATCTGTTTTTTTTTCACCCACATATCGGTAGTATGCTTCTGTGGAACCACCGTCGTTGCACAAACAAAAGTTTCTATCGGATTCTTTCAATGCAATTCCAACTCGAACTTTTCTATCTTTGTTTAATTTAGAACCCCATGTTGTTGAACACGCTAATACACAATCGCTGAGTGTTAGTTTACTAACTTTCATATCTGACGATTCGATAATGGGCCAAAATACACTGTCGACCTTCCATATTGTATCTTCGTCGATGATAAATTGCCAAGCTTGAATATTATCTTCTTTGTATTGAACATCGATCGACGTGTTTTCGCGTTTTTGTACCGGTGTTTCACATTTTATAAGTTCGTCTTTTGGAGCAGTGTTAGCGGTTCCTACATATGAATAATTCTCCAGTTTGTTCTCAATTACACCACCGACGCTACTATAACACTGGTACAATCTAGGATAGGATCTTTCGACAAGTTTTTGTATCGCCAATTTCATATTTTTTTTGACCATATTGCCAGGACACGTTGAACAAATGCCCGATTCTGGACCAGTAATGGAATCACCTGGACATGTGAAACAATATTGCGCTGTTATTTGTTTCGTAAGTTCGATGTTTGTGACTTTCTTTAGACAAATAAATTGTATACTGTCGGGAGTGTTTTTTATATTGTTCGTTGCTTGATTTGTTGTGTATTGGTAATGAACAGTCTTAGAATCTTTGAATTTCGAACATCCATCCCAAAAAATATTATTTTTGTCCATGTATTCGGCATTGACTCCTTCGCCCGTTGTACATCGTGTGCCAGTCCACTGTTGTGTATCTTGTGTATCTTGTGGGATATTATTGCTTTTACATATCGGTAAAGTACTGCTAACATGTGCATATTGCCAACATTTTTCTAATGTGGGTGTTAAATATTTGATGCCGTTTTCTTTGTCTTCAGCAATGCAGTCGCACGGCACGTCACTCACAATAGCGCTTTCAATTCCATTGTTTTTTACGTACGGTGGTAACGTAAAATCAATATCCGTAGCAATATTACTTAATGCCCATGTATCTTGTATTACGTATGTGCCTGGTCTATTTGAAAATCCATACGGACATGTAAGTAACGGTAAAAACTGATGGTTTTGCGCTGTTTCTTTCATAACTGTATTCAACTGTGGAATGTGAACAACGGCTGGTGGGACTTTTGCGCAGTCATCCTGTTCTGTTCCAATTTCATTTTGGATATAATACCAATGATCATTTTGAATGGTGTCCATATTGAATACATCAAGTTCTCCGAGAGAAAAATTACCCGATATTTTTTTGACAGTGCCTTTTGGACATGCGTTGCATTCGTAGGAACCTTCTGCAGACCACATATGTCTTGGACAACGCAGACACACACTGTCAACGTAATCGTTATCTTGAAAAGTTGCAGTGTTCAATTGGCATGGGTTTGACTTTCTACAGACACAACCTATATTGCCAGAAATATTACATAACCCTTCTTTTGCATTAGCATTATTGTTATAAAACATCTCGGTTACCATAGAGCCAGATGTGTTCCTCTTAAAACACCCGCGTGGATATTGGTCATTGTCATGACCAATATCTGTGAAATTAAGACCTAAATCCTGGGCAGCGGCTTCGCATTCTACAGCATCTTTTATCTGTTTATTTCCATTGCGGACATATGTGTCTGTAGTATCTGTACAAAAATCAGTGGAAACTTCGTACTTCGTCTTGTGAATGCGTTTGTTGCACCTTACATTATTATCTGTGCGTGTAATACCGTATCGTGGTTGATAATACCCTGGTGGACAAGCTTCTTTGTATCCAACGGGTGGTATGCCATTATTTTTAGGTTCTCTTGCATCGTCTGTTTGTGTACAGAAATATCCTCGAGGACATAACCCTCCAATAAACGGGTCTAAACCTTGTTTGTAACCTATTGATAGGTACAAATCGAATTGTGCCCTGTTATCATCTTTTGTGTAAGTAAAACACGTGTCGAATCGGTCGTATGTCGATTCTTCAATAACGTCCCGTTGTGTAAGTGCATTTACTGATGTTCTGTAAAATCGGTCGTCACCTCTGCCACGAGTGACATCGTAGATATTATACTGATATGAATCATTTGTATACGATTCGCATTTTGTATATCCGATGCATTTATCGCCTTTGAAATTTGGGAATATTTTATATTCTGAGTCAGAGTCTGGAATTGGCAATTTTCCAGATACAATATAGTATTTTGAACTTATTGCGTCGTTGACAAACGAATCTTTTCTGGCCCATCCCTTTTTACCCGTAGTTATTGAAGAATCTCTGGCATTTTGTTCAGTTTGTGGGTCATTAATGGATGTTAATTGTTCATAGTTACCACCTTTATAAAAATCAGGACCAAATCCGACAAATAAAGCATCTCGTCCATTAGCATGTTTCACACATTCTTCGAGCGTAAGATTTTGAAATTGAAATGTCGGGTTACTGCGACATAAAACTCCACGATGTAGTAGTGACCACGTTGCAACATTTCCCATAAAATCAACATCAACTTCACGGTCTTTTGCATAAAAATCACACACACCTTGATTTGCACATTTTTTATCACCTGAACTTGCTGAAAAATCCCACCAATAATCTTCCGCTTCCTGTTCTGTTTGAATAAGTCTTTCTTGTGCACGTACGCCTTTTCCAAATAAACCTGGACATGCCCTGCATATTTCTCTGGTTGTCCCATGATACACATGTTTATTATAAGGTCCTACTTCATGATAATTTTTATTTTCTATCTCGGAACGCACAGCAACCGATAATTTCCCGCTTTTTGGTTCTGAATAGACGGGCGGGTATTGGGGTTCGTCGTTTTTTGAATATAACCACAAATCCCTGTCTCTGTGATAGGGTAAAATTTGGTCATTATCAATCGAAGTAATAAACGGTACCGTATCAAATCTCGAGTACGGATCAGTGTGTTTCGAACCATAATAAACGTATGGTTGAAAACCATTTGGACAACACATGTGACTTGCGTCAAAGACACTTGCTCTACAAATACATGCCGTCGTTGGAATAATAACACGCCCCTTCTCCACAAATGTATCCTTAATTGTATAAGAATAGTAAAATGGATGTGGCGAGTGAACACAGTATCCATTGTTCAGACACACGGCACATTCATGCTGGCAATTTTCACCATGGAATCCGTTCGCAGTTTGTGCTTGGGATGGAAATATTTTGTATTCGCCGTCTTTGGCCCAATATCCAATTTCTGTCGTAAGAGACGATTCGTAGTTGGATGTACACACTGAACAAGAATTTTCGTAAGCTTTTGACGGCGGGTATCTCTTAAACCACATATGGCCTCGTTCAGGCGTATATTTCGACATTTGTAGTACAAACGTTGTAAATTGCCTGTATTGTATGATGTAATACTGTGGTATGTAAGAAGCGCTTTCTACGGAAGAACTTCCATACCCTGGACATATTTGTCCTCTTGGACACGTACGCACATCAACAAACGAATTTTCGGCTGTTTGGTCGATGACATGCTTCCCCCCACAATAACACAATCCGTTTCCAAAGCGGCCAAACCAACATCTTCCATTTCCATTACACATGGTCGAGTCATCTTGTCCATTATATCCTGGACAGATTGATGTACAATATCTTGTGGCAAATCCTCTTTGACACTCGTTACACAGTGGACCATCCCAAAAGCCGTTACGACTATCACTGTTACATGTACATGCAGGACAAAGCAATACAAAATTTGGGCGGATTTCACATGTTGTTTCAAATGCGGAAGATGTAGTTTGATCTTCCATATTTCCAAATGTGTACGTAGTTAATGTTCCAGTTTCAAAACAGTCTTCTGATTCTGATGCTGACCCAGGTTCACTCCACGTTGTACCTGGACACGGTTTACAACCAGGTTTTGTTTCTTCGTGATATTGACCTTCTTCGTCTTGATAAAAGCTTTCCAGACAATCATTACACACACCGCTCGATTCATATTTACCAGCAGGACATTCTGTACACTGTCCCTGTGAAACACTATTTTCGTATTCGGTTGTGGAGCCAGCGGGGCACTTATCGCATTCTTTGTCGTATCCTGATAAACTATAACGTCCGATTGGACAGTCAAAACAAGAACCTTGTGTATCTTTATTTTGAAAATAACCATTGGGACATATTTTACACTCATCCAACCCTATCACATCACTATATTTACCAGCGACACAATTTTTACAGGAATTTTGACCTTCTTGATCTTGATAGGTTCTTTCTGTACATGCATGGCATTTCACACCACCTGTTGACCACCAACCTTTCGGACATGTTTTACAAGGTGGACCATATTGTCCAGGAGCGCATCCACAATCATCTCCTGTGCAAAAAACACAAGAAGATGCACCAGGACCTATTGTTGTCCAACCTGACGGACATCCTTTACAAGACGTTTGGTGATTATTGACTGTAAAATATCCTGTCGGACATGTTTTGCATTCATACGAATCAACAAATTCACCCTGGCCACATGCACCACATGCACCATTCGGTTTAATAACCCAATTATTGGAACATGGTTCACATTTGGAATCGCTTGTTTGACCTGTTTCGGTCGTTGTTTGTGGTTTTGTACCATCTAAAGGACAAATCTCACACGACGTTTGACCTTCATGTTGATTGAATTTACCACGTGCACACGATTTACATTCATAGCCTTCTTCATATTGACCATATGGACATGAAATACATTGTGTATGGTCCGAATTCGACTCTTGACCATCTAAACACATTAAACATTCGTGACTTTCTTCATTGGGAGCAATATAACCCTTTGGACAGTCTTGACAATTTGATCCTTGCGTTGACCATCTCCCAGCTACACATTTAGTACAAGCGTCAGATGACCGATCTCTTCCTGGGCCACATTTATCCGTATCGCATTGGTTTTCATCACAACAAAATGTACTCCCCTTTCCAATAAGATTTGTTTGTGGTGTTGAACCACTGCAGTTTTTACAATTTGCTTGACCTGTTGCATTTTGATATTGTCCAAATGGACAATATTTACATTCTGTTTGGGCTTTTTGGTCTTGATAAAATCCTATTAGACAATTAACACAGCGATTGTCTGTCGAATATTCCCCGGTTGAACACTCTGTACATGTGCCAGTATTTGTGCCAGTCTTTGCTTGAACTTGTCCGGTGACGCATGTCTCACACGAACCATTTATATACCCCTTAGTACTCGGACAAAAAGCACACTCATTCGCATCCCCAGATACTTGGTTCGTCGGGCATGCTTTGCAGGATGATTGACCAGTTTCATTTTGGTATTCTGTCGAATTACATTTGACACAGGATTCATTCTCTAACTTAAAACTTTGCTTACACTTGCACTCGTTGTTGTCGACCTGTGTGTGATTACCACACTGTTGACATGTTTGGTTGACGAATGAAACATAATTTGGTGGACATTGTGTACAATCCCAGGGTCCGTCGTTTTCTTTTATAAATCCACTTGGACAGTCTGTACATGCGGTGTTGTTCAGATATGTACCCCTTGGACACACTTCACAAATGCCACTCTTGTTATATGTTTTTGTTGGACAATTAACCGCACAGGTGAATGAGTGCTTGACCCACAATGAAGAACAAGTTGTACACGATGTTTTGTTGGATTCTGTTTGTTCTGGACATGCTTCACAGGATGATTGACCTTCCAAAGGTTGATATTTACCTCGTTGACAGGATTCACAAGCTGTGGTACCATTTACATGTGAAAAAAGCCCAGCTGTACAGTTGGTACAATGGTTAGATTGTCTGCCCATAAACCTCCCAGTGGGACAAACTAAACGTTGTTCGACACAATACCCCTCATTCGTAGTTTCTGGACATGTTTCACACGTGGTTGCTGTGAATTGATTTTGATATTGACCTGCAATACAAAATTCACAGGAAGTTTGTCGGCTTTGGTTTTGATATTTGCCAGGTTCACAACTAATACATTCATTACCGCCATTTATAATTTGATAATAACCAGGTAAACAGGCTTCACATTTATTGGTTGAAGAGTTCCTCTGCGTACCATTTTGACATTGTGATTTGACACTTCCGATAAATATCAAAAGTAATATCCAAATCATAATAATTATTGTTTGGTGTCTTAAATACATTGAATACATAAAGAAGAGAAAATGTTTAACATATATTTATTTTTTTTATATATTTATTTTTTACATGGATATCCATTTTGTGGAATTTCCACATGGATTAAAAAGTGTTCTCCGTGATTCACTATTATATCTTCCTAGTTTAATTTTGGTTGGGTCGTTCAATTTCCAGTATACAATGCAGACATTAGGAAGACCGGTTACATTATTATCAGAAAATGCAAATCCATACACTTGGTTTATGACAGCTTGTTTTTTACAACCTTTCTTTGTAGTAATGTTTTTATATCTTCTCCAACAATTATCCCATAACCCATTCCCTATTATAATACTATCTGTTTCTGCATCCGTTGTCAGAGACAAATCTATGTTGTCGATAGGCATGTCATATGTTTCAGAATATGTAACGGAAGGATATTTGGCCAAGCCTGGTTCGACAACATTACATGTTGATGTTGATGTGGACAGCTCGCGCCCTTGATATATCAAGGACATTTTTTTATAGGCGACATATTGTGTGTATTCATTCATCAAATACTCTTCGAATCCCTTCACAGGTACTTCAGAGTACATTGTAAACCAATTTTCACGAAATGGTACGGTCCATTGTATAATGCCTATACATTTCGGCTCTAAATCACACAAATATTCTGTTGCGTTGAATTGTAATGACGGATTGTCGGAAACCAGTGCGTATGTTGGACTTTCATCTAATATTCTCATGTAGTTATTTTCGTACAATGGTGCCAAGAAAATTTGATGGGAGCCGCTTTGTGGTGAGAATGATCTATATAATTTAATTTTGAATTCGCCTTGTGACAAACTTTCCATGAGCAAAGTTATCATGACTATCTCACCGTCAAAAATAAATACGTCCTCTTGTTCCAAATTCCATTTTGATGCATTGATGGTCATTTTTAGTTGTTCGAGATTCCATTCTGTTTCAATCATAAAATCAAATCCGTTGACGATATAATGTTCGGAACCTGATGATTTACCATGGACATATTTCAAATTAAATTCGAAGGAACGCGGCAACAGTGTTGTTTCGAGCCCGACTATACCAGCTTCGTTGTTTGGATGTTCTGTCAATGTACAGTCTGAAGCACTACATTTGAATAAAGGAAGCGATTGGATCGAATATGTAGTATCCCATTTGGGTTGTTTTAGTAAAATAGGATTGAATTTTTTTTCGTCCAGGCCATTTTGTTCCGCTCTTTTTGTTGTTGTAACGCCAATGCATATTCCGTACGGATAATCTCTAAATTCTTTATTTCGTACACGTTTGACGTCGTCTCGAATATCCGCATTAACGGTTTCACATTTATCAAAAGCTAAATTTTTTGAACCATCAAATGCAGGTAAATCTGTTGCAGTTGGCATTAGTTTCAATGTATTTGCAGGATTAAAAAATCCTCGTTGTTCAATATAATTGTTCTCTTTGCAGGCGGTGTAAAAAGAATTGAGAGCCAATGCATAACTATTTCTATTTGTAGCCGTGATACTGTCAAGATAATCGTCACCATTAAATTTAAAAGATGTTGATTCGACTGCCTTTGTTCCACAACCACCGTTGTTCGAGCAAGTATATTGTTTATCGACTGGGCATTTAAACTGACAGGAATCGCCCGTGTGTGTATACGGACAAGTGCACGTGCCATCGTATTGACACACACCACGGCCAGAACAAATCGATTCCAAATTATATCCATCGTACCCTGGACACGTTAGCTCGCACCCATCTCCACGATATGGAGATTTTGTCCAATCTAGAACATCAAGTGCATTTGGATTTGTTTGAAGCTCTGATAGAGCGATTTCACAAGCACATTGACACGAAATACCACAACGACCTTTACCACTACATGGCAAAGATAAATAGGGCAAAATCCCTGGACATTCTTTCGACGCGGTTATAGAACAATGCGGAGATGAATACGACAAGAATTTTGCAATTTGTGTTTGCATTGTGAATGAATGCGTTATTTCTTTCATAATTGTCATATCAAATAAAGCTGTGAATCCTGTTTTGCCTTCATACTTAAATGTATTCGTTGTTGTGATCCATTGTTCAAATTGTTCAAGTGGTAGAGTTAAAATAAAACTTCGAACTGTTTTACTGGAATCCCACTTAATAAACCCATCACCAATATCTAAAATCAATTCGAATCGCGCGGAACTCCAATCATGCATTTTGAGTGTAATTAAATGCTGGCCAATGTAAAAACTCTGCTGATATTCTGACATATCGATATTATAGTTTGAAGTTATTGTAAGAATTCGATTGGGGGTGACGCCTTCCCACATAATCTTAAAATGTTCCACCGCATCAGTTTTAGGATTTGTATCAAAATAATTCCTCGGAATAGCATTAAATGCGCTTTTAAATTTATCGGTGATCTTCTCCGAAAGTAGATCCAATTTTATAAAATGAATATTTACGTCCCACAACGTATCCGCAATTTCTCTTTTTCTTTGTATCATTGAATTCATTCCCCATCTGCCCTGATGCATATAAATTCTTTCGACAAATTCCAATGTGCGTATTTTTTGTACATCTGTGAGAGACGACACTTCAAGAGGTTGTTGGATAGGATCATTTTTGAATTGAATTGTATTTTCAAATCTTTTGTAAATATTCGCCCCTGATTGAGAATCAATGTTGACCCATTCTTCCAAAAATATTTTCACTTTGGTTGGCGTTGTTTTTGCCACCGCAACCGTTTTGTTTCCCACAGACAATATATTTCCGTCTAATTTAATCTCGCATTTTTGTTGACCGTTTTGTGAAGACGACATCTTAGTCACATTGTCTATATCACCCTGGGTTTTTGAAGAATTAACGAACGGATGACCAGAAACGCCAATTGTATATCTAATGGAACCAGATGACTCAAATATGATATCAAATGTTGTTGTGTTTTTGATAGCATTATACACCTTATCCTGTACAGTTAAATATTCAGATTGTAACCAATGACCACGTGTTACAATTGCATTTGGAAACGTAAATGTGTATACTTTATGGTCATTGGAAACAACATACATTGCTGTATCATAGCAAATCAAAGGTGCAAAACTTTGGCCGTTTGGGGCATCGCCAAATGTCTCGACTAGATTCCAATTAACTGTAACGATATCGAGAGGATCCCATGCAAAACGCTGTAAATCAATTTTATACACCCTATTGAAATAATCAGTAGTTCTTTCAAAATAATTCATTTCCCCACCAAAAGCATAAACAACGTCAGAAGATTGTGCACAAAAAGTCATTCCTTGTTTCGGAATGTTGACATTTCCAGATTCTACTACCATCAACGCAGAACCATCCTCGTTATGCGCATTCATTTTACCATCATGAAAACATAAAGACCATGCTTTTCCAAGGATCTTTATTGCCATACATGTTGCACCGTCGATGTTGGTGTTTTTCAATTTTTTTGTAGTTTCCAAGCTTATACCTCTGAACGTAGCCTTTCCATTGCTAGTGTAGTCAAAATTCGTTAGTGATTCATACTCGTTATAATCCCAACATAACGCCGCAAAATTCTGTAGGACGAAATCAATTGATATTTTAGTGATTACGTCTGTTTCAGTGTGTTCCAAATATTCTGGTTTCAATCCTTCGTTATCCAACACATATGAGGCTGCTCTATGTACCAATGTGTTGTCACTTTCGTACAAAAACCTTTCGGGATATTCCCATTTTATACCTTCAAACCCTGTCGTATTATATGAAATGTAATTTTCTCCTGTTGCAAATTTTGTATTATATCGCATGAACGGAGCAAGACCTCTACAAATTCCATTGAAAGAATCACAGATTCCATATTGTGATGACATTTCGTATCCATACGTTCCATTATTGCATCTGTCACATGGTATCGAACAAGCAATGCCAGAACCCATCGCGCATTGACAAACTCCTTCCATTGTCGGACTCGGTCCTTTCATCCATTTAGGAATTAAGGGTTGGGTGTAGTTCATTACGTACGTAACATTGTTCACTACGTAACTAACATTTCTGTATTCGCCACTTATTTTTTGTTTAATTTCATCTTCACTTTTTGCGTTTTCATCTCGCGCAAAGCATCGGCCATTTCTTCCTGAACAAGCTAATTCTTCGTCTCCCTGTTGACCAGTTGCACATGTTAATTCACACCTGCCTCCTGCGACACCGGCATAAGATTGTGTATCACATTCACAGGTAGTTTTTGAACATGTTCCGTTGACACTAGAAGTCGACAATTTTTCGCACCAATCTCGAACTGCTCTCCTCGTCATCGAATCACGCAATGTATTCCTACAGTTTGTAGAACATTGAGAATTTGATAATTCGGGTACCAATATGTGATTATCATTCGTGTGGTATACTTGTTGCAAACTGCAGAAATCTGAAATTAGAACTTCGTCCATGTCACACTTGTTACAACCTGCAATAGATGTTAATCCTAAGTTTCTCATTTTTGTGACATTTCCAATTTGCAAAAAATCTTTTCGCATTGAACAAATACTCTGACTTGTTTCGTTTTCGTTTGTTTCGTATTCGTCAAACATTGCCTCCATATGTTCAATGCAATCATTATTACAAAATTTCTTATACGTTTCTGTTTGGTCAAAACAATTTTCATACCACTCTATTTGAACATCACATGATTGTTCCTTATTCAAAGTAGTATTCGTATTTTGACACATTTGGTCAAATGTTATCGCATTTCCCTCTTCATTCAGCATTTTTCTGCCACCTAAGAATTCAACGTTCTTTTCTGTGTTTGGAATAAATGATTGTTGGTACAAACAATAGGAGCGCCAATCAAGATTATTAAATTTTTCCAAGTCTTCGTCGCAATCTTCGATGTTCATGCTCGGAATTCTGTGTTCAAGATAATCGGCACATGATTGCATATCGTTATTATTGTACGCACATGTTTTCCCTTCACATACGCCCGAATTATATCCAGGTATCGTTTGCCATTGCGTAGCAATCGCATTACAAATTCCGGTTGCATCTGTTTTTAAAGGAACGTATTGCTCCTCAAACAAGTCTTTCCATAAAGAGGGAATTTCAGTTTCAATCTTTATGTCTGGACATGGAAAGGGTTCGTCGATCAAATGTTCAAAACGTATGAAATTCCACCGTGTATTGATATTAGGCGCTTCGTTGTACACTTCAAACTTGGTTGTTGTCTGTGGATGAAGTGCTTTCAGTACATGTGACCCTAACATGCAGTTTTCATCCTCATGACATCTTGTCGCGTGTAAATAACAATGCATATCGGAAGATGTCCAAGACCACTGCGTACAATTCGTATGGTTGTGACAATGTTGTCGACATTCGTGTTCTTTGCTTTTGAAACTGTGAAAGGAAGACGCGATTGAATTTGGATGTGTGACATCGCGCGCCGTCGTCATTACGACAAAGGAATCTGTTATTGTACAATCGTTTATTTTCAATTTCACAGAATACTGTTGATTATATGTTGTCGTTCCTTCTGGAATAAATTTGTTTTGAACAAACATAGGTTCCGTCGTGACAATTGGTTCCGAATGATTTCCATGAGTAATGTCAATTTGCCAATACCACCAATTGTATGTTTCAACTTTACACGATGTCGTTTGATCAACATCATTGTATGTATAATGTATTTTGCCAACTTTAGTTCCAACAATTGGCATTACATACATTTCAAATACTGAATTTGAATCACCATTCAATATTTTCATATTTGCGATTTTGCCATTTTCATCCAGTTGATTTATAGGCGATGCCCCTTTGTCAAACTGACTCCAGCCATGGATTCTAAAGTTATTTTGTTCAGGCAAATTCCATTGGCTACCGTGAGGAACAACAACAGTAGGGCACGTTTCACCATAAGAACACGTTTTTTCAACAAACGCATTTGACGGATCTCTGTGAAAAATCATCGAACCATATTGATCGAATTTCCATGACCTATAGTCCGTAGAATCAACGCCTTCATCGTCTCCCATATTTATTATTCTACCATTCTTCAAGAATGAATCTTTATATGTTTTTATTTGTGGATTGGCGTCTAATTTTAACGACCGTATCACAATGGTACCAAACATTGAGTTCAATTCAATAGATGAATATTCGGCATCATATTCAACATCTAACGTTAATAAATTCCTAGAAATTGATAATCCATTATCAATATTAACAGTTGGTGATGCTGTATCGATGATAACAGGCGAGCCGTTGTTGATAGTAATTGATAATGCTGAATTTTTGTCGGAATTTTGCAAATCGATTTGTATACTGATATTCTGACCAGTTGTTGTAATTTGAGCATTTTTCAGATGTATGCGGTTTTCCTCTAACAATTTTACGTTGCCTTCCCATGGTACAATAAGACCAAAAGATGCTGATGTTTGTAATATTTCAGTTTCATCGGTCTTACCATTACAATATTTGAACCAATTGTAATCATTGTCAAAAAGACATTCTTCAAATTTATCTGGGACAACTTTTGTAACTGTATAGTTGCACCCATAACTATCCGCTTCGCATGTTGTATTGGCTGACGAACAATAATTACCATGTGTGTGCGTGTATTGTTCACAAGTAGAACACACATCTGTACATGTTTTTGTTCCAGGACAATAATAACCAGTGGAACATTGTTGAAATGTTTCCTTCCACGTCATGATGCTATTTATAGCATCGATCTTATGCCAATCAGTAATCGTTTGTGAAGAAAATTCGTTTTGTGATATGACAATTATCTGAACATAGTCTGTTACCGGTACAAAATTAAAAATAGTCAAGTCGCCCTTTTCAGTGAGTTCACCGTTAAACTCTTGTTCTTCTGCAAATATGCGAACATTTGTGTGTTCCCATTCGCACAAATATCTATTATTTGGCCATTTTTCAGGAACATGACAATGTCCTCCGTTTCCACACGGATTATTGAAATGGCAATCGACTGGTATTGGAGACCCACATAAAACCCCTGACGCACATTCTACATCGTCAGGACATTCCATACACATAGTTGCTGTCGGTCCACAGGCTCCCATATCACATAAAGACGGTATCTTTTTTTCTTGTGGTATCCACGATGGTTTTATTTCACAGCTCTCTGCAAAGTTGGTCGTTAGCGTGTCCAGGTCCCATCTCTTATTTCCCCAACGTAATAACTTATCATCTGTTGTCAAAATACAGGACGACGGGTTTGTAGGATACTTTGAATAATCTAACTTTTCAAAGTATTGAGTTTCTTTGTTCAAACATTCCAATTTATATGGTTTGACCACGAAATCGCTGTTTTCAGTGTCTTTGCAAGAACCTTCCCACGATTCTGTGGACTGAATGCATTTATATTTGGGCGTACTACACATCCGACCTTTCAATTCAGTAATTCGATTGAGTGCTTTGTTTTTATCTTTGTGAATGGATTCCTTATAATATAATTCGTCATTATCTTTGGGACATACGACTAAATATTCATAAAACCATTCACTGTTTAACTCAGGTGGTTTTGTGTATTTTGGAATACTATGTTGCAAATGTTGTGTGCAAAAGTTGTTGAATTGTTGATTTAAAATTTCTTCACTACATGTCCCAGACGAAGTTAAAACTCTCGACAAAAGAAATTTTTCGCGCAAATTTTGAATATTGACAGTTTCTTCGATAGGATTTGTAATCGTCAATTGACCATTTATGGGTATATTCCCTGGGACATTGACAAGAACTGTCTGTGGATTTTTGCTATTCTCTCTCATCATACAATTGAAAAACGTGTTTTTGATTGACATATCTGAATCTTTGCGTATTTTTCCGCGCATTATTGCACATTCTTGGATCCAATCCGTTGTATCAGGCAATGGACAAGCTGGATTTGTATTCACGCACATTGATTCTATATTGACTTCATTAATTGCATCTGCACATGTTTTGGCCCGACAATATGTTTTTGTAATACACTGTCCATCCAGATTTACTTTGCATGCACCATTGCAATTTTCTACTGTTCTACTTGTACATTCGGCATCTATCATTTTTATTTGATCAAATTTTTGTTCATATATGCACATTTCTTGACTATTGCAAGCAAGTTTTATATCATACCCCTGGCAAATAGGTGTTTTGACAGAATTATGCACTGTTTCGTCAATGAATGAATTTGCACTGCATTTTTCCGAACTAATAGGGGACATTTCATTGGCGGCTAATTGACACCATGTTTTTTGGGTATCATTTGATTTCTGTGCAAAAAAGTTTTCTATTTTTGTCATACAACCTTCATCGGTATTGTAAGCACATTGCGCAGTGTTTAATACATTTGGATACCACCCATTTAACATATTGACACAATATTCATCCCACTTGATACTATAAATCGAATCCACGCAATCCTGATTCGATGCACAGTTAACGTATCCCGGTGATTCAATGCTGTTACTGAAAAAACTTTTTGTATTCATCATTAACGAATCCCATGGTGTTGATAATTGTGCACAAAACGCCCCTGGTATTTCGACGCAATCTTTATCGTCGTAACAATCTTTGAAAAAACCAGCGTTGTCGCCACTTTCTTGAACAGCGATTGCTGTTTTACAAGTACCACGTCCAGTACAAATTTCTTGATTGTAGCGTGGACAGTGGAAATTGCAATGTTTTCCGTAATAATTTGGGTCTGGCGGAGGGTCCACCTGAAATCCCTGTTTTAAAAGTCGTAGTCTTGTCGCAGATGTATATGTGTCATAAGGTTCGCAGTCACATCTAAAATCTGTCGTTTTTGGGTCGAACCACAGATCTAGATCATTTCTTACACAATTGCCGTGTCCCGAACATACAATACCGTTCCCGTCGCCACAATTAATTTCACAGTAGAGACCTGTTCTTCCCGCTTCACAAACACATTGTGCGTCGTCACCACATGTCCCATGACCAGAACAAATACGACAATCGGCATCGGGTGTATATCCTTTATCATCATTTCCTACACAAACCTTTTTGGCGTTTGCATCACCTTGCAATAATTGCTTGGTTATTGTGCCCCCTTCGAGTTGACCGTCGCTTGCGCAATATCGTGTACAACGATTACTACCAGCAGACGGATACCAGTTTGGTTTACAATTCAGACAATATTGTTCAGGATCAAGTGTTGATAAAGTCAACGTACCTAGTGTAATGCCATAACAGATGCACAAATCGTTAGAACCATCATAGTCAGGATTGCAATATCCGTCGTTGCAGGTATCTTCGCCACACGTTTGTGAACACCAATTTACAACTGGATTTTGTATCGATACCTTAGGATATTGATATTTTTCACATCTAGCACAGAATGATTCAGGATCCATGCCAATACAAGAACATTCAACATGTTCTTTACTTCCACTTTTAATTATGTTACACGTACCACGAGTGTTACAACCTATTCTCTGTCCATCTTTCCTATCTCTATAGGTTCGTTTGGCTTCAGAATCAGACACATACGTTTCGTCGGGATTGCAATACATTTGACATTCTGCACCATACCAGTGTTCTTCACACCGATGGCACGAACTCCCATCCCAATGTTGCGGACTTGGATTATCCCAATTATTACATTCGCAAGTTGCATTGTCAGTACATTTACCGTGACCAGAACATGTATAACGCTCGTTACAAGAACAATCAAACCCCAACCAGTTGCTATCCTTTAAGCAATTACAGACAGCAGCTTCACCTTCAACTTGGCACGTACCATGACCAGAACAAGTTGACGAATAGTCGTGATTTCCTGGACACGAATGTTGACACATAGTTCCAACATAATGCGTTTCGCACGTACATATTGGCGCACCCAGCGAAGTTAAGCCACACGTACCATGGCCAGAACATGGTTTGTTGTTATTAGATTTACAGGTATCTTCGCAATTTGCACCGTAGAAACCAAGTCTACAAATACATTGAAGAATACCTCCGATGGATTGACAAATTCCACGTTCAGAAGGACATACAATCCCCGTGGAAGCGCAACTCATTGAGCATTGTCCTCCCCCGAAACTGGTATACCAACCATCATCGCATTCACATTGACCTGTTCCAGTACATGACCCATGACCATTACAAGCATTACAACTACCGCCGCCTGAAGATATTTCTTTACATATTTGGTCTTGTGAATTAGAATCTGGTATGCACACAGTATCACATTTGGGTCCAAAATGGAAATGCGTATCCGAGGTTTTACAAGGACCTGAACATTTGTTCAGTGTTTCGTTATAATTCGTTGCGTAACATTTATCACATAAGAGTCCCGTCCATTTTTCATGATTCGGACAACGACATCCCCATCTCGAATTTCCATTTTCTACAACTGCGCAAATTCCAAGATGTTTACATTCACACTCTCCGCAATATTGGCCAGAAAAAACGCCCCTCGTATTGTCACAATTGCATTTTACCCCTGTCCATGAAGAATCGTGTTGACATGGTATGACTATATCATTTACATACGCAACAAAAAAATCAGTCGACATTGCTAAGAATGCAACTAACGATGCGGTCACAATTAAACAAAAACTATAGAGTCCAAAATTTGACATTATACTTTTAATTTTTCTATCGTTTATACTTACTATTTGAAATACGCTCAACATATGTGAAATTAACTCAAATGATACTCCATAAATTTCAGCGTTGAAACTGTTTTTTCCCAACCAATACATTCATCAGTAATAGACAATCCATATTTTAACGGTTTATTTTGCAGCTTTTGATTACCGTCGCACAAAAACGATTCCATCATTATACCTCGAACTTTACTGTGGTGGTGAGTCGCCAAATACTTTAAAACATCAATTTGTTGTTTCCAATTCTTTCCAGAATTGCCATGAGACGCATCAATTATTATACCAGTTGCTATG
>Ga0307994_1000710_pt1 | contig 22056 bp, 19 predicted proteins | sample EllFjometagen261_FD_203171 | JGI IMG/M metagenome (GOLD analysis project Ga0307994, IMG submission 203171) | Marine microbial communities from Ellis Fjord, Antarctic Ocean - #261 | ecosystem: Environmental > Aquatic > Marine > Unclassified | place: Southern Ocean | collected 2014-11-02 | reverse complement strand
TTGGCCGGCACTGCGAGACGCCTTGGCCGACTTGGTATAATGGGACATAGATGTGAGGCGACTTTTACAGTATTTGAACGCGGCCCTTAGATGTGAAACCAATAATCATCAATTCAAGTGCTATTATTGCCCTTAGCCCCTATCCCGTTAGATTATTTTGGTGACAGAACTTCAATAATTTGTAATAAAAACACACAACACTCAAACCACAGACGCACTCACAACAGGAAGGGGAACCAAATGGTACGCGAGAAAAGAGAGCGCAGGTTACGCCAAGAAGCGTTAGAATATCACGAATTAGAACCGCGTGGAAAAATTAAGGTTGTACCGACTAAACCACATTCAACTGCATACGAGTTGAGTTTGGCTTATTCACCGGGAGTAGCCTACCCCTGTTTAGAGATTGAAAAGAATCCCGAGGATGCGTACAGATATACTTCTAAAGGTAATTTAGTTGCAGTAATTTCAAACGGTACAGCAGTATTAGGACTTGGAAATATTGGTGCATTAGCCAGCAAACCGGTCATGGAAGGAAAAGGATTGTTATTGAAAACCTTCGCAGATATCGATGTTTTTGATATTGAAGTTGATACTGAAGACCCTGAAGAATTCATCAATACAGTTTGTAACATTGCAAAAACGTTCGGTGGTATTAATCTTGAAGATATCAAGGCGCCCGAATGTTTTGAAATCGAACGGCGAATTGCAGAGGCAACAGATATTCCAGTTATGCATGACGATCAACACGGAACTGCAATTATTTCCGCAGCAGCAATGTTGAACGCAGTTGAATTACAAGGAAAAGAAGTATCAAAAATCAAAGTTGTTGTTATCGGTGCTGGTGCAAGTGCAATTGCTTGTGCCAACCACTATGTTGCAGTCGGTGTCAAAAATGAAAATATCTTGATGGTAGATAGCCAGGGTATTGTGACAAAGAAACGCCTAGATGCTGGGGAACTAAATGAATTCAAAGCAACATTTGCTCACGATATCAAAGGTGGAGATTTAGCAGATGCACTGAAAGGAGCTGATATGATGCTAGGATTGTCTAGGGGTGGATTGGTTTCTAAGGAAATGGTGGCGACAATGGCTGCTAAACCGGTAATCTTTGCACTTGCCAATCCGACTCCAGAAATAGATCCAGAAGATATTCTCGAAGTAAGAGATGATGCGATTATCGCTACTGGAAGATCAGATTATCCCAACCAAGTGAATAATGTGTTAGGGTTTCCATATATTTTTCGTGGAGCATTAGATGTTAGAGCAAGAGATATTACTCAAGGTATGAAAATGGCCGCAACCTATTCGCTTGCAGCACTGGCAAAAGAGCCAGTTCCAGATTATATTTCAGCCGCTTATGATGGTGCGACAATGCAATATGGGCCGGAATATATTATTCCAAAACCGTTTGATAGACGCGTATTAATTTGGGAGGCTAGTGCGGTTGCACAAGCAGCTGTAGATGAAGGAATAACCGGTGTTAAGGCCGAAGATTTCGACATTGAAAAATACAAAGAACAACTGGAAGGTCGCTTTGGATTATCCTATTCAGTAATGCGCCATGTCATCAATCAAGTCTGTGGAAAAGGTAAGAGAATTGTGTTCCCTGAAGGAGATACTGAGAAAGTTATCAAGGCCGCTGCACAATTAGCAGAGCAGAAAATCTGCATTCCAATTTTGCTCGGGCCAAAGAAGAGAATAGATTCAATGGTTGAAGAATTAGGCCTACATTTTGATTATGAATCATATGACCCACGCCGTGACAAACGCCGTAAGGGAGAATACGCAAAGGCTGTGTTTGAGCATAGGAAACGGAAAGGCATGACCCTTCTCGATGCTGCAAGGTTACTGAAGAGTCGCCCATATTTTGCAAGTCAAATGGTAAAGAGTGGCCATGCTGATGGATTCGTTGGAGGTGTCTCAAGGAATTATGGTGACGTACTTAGGCCAACTATAGAATTGATTGGTTCAGCAGAGGACGCACATTGCATTATTGGATGCTATATGATGAATGTCAAAGGTAGAACGATTTTCCTGGCAGATGCTACTGTCAATGTATATCCGGATAGTAGAACTTTAGCGGAAATAGCAGTTCAAACCGCAAAAGTTGCTCGCCGCTTTGGTGTCGACCCCAAGGTTGCAATGTTATCATTCTCTAATTTTGGTAGCAGTAGAGCACAACGTTCTGAAAGGATTGAAGAAGCGATTGAACTTGCTAGGGAACTCGACCCATCTTTGATAATAGACGGGCCTATGCAAGGAGATACTGCACTCAATGGGGCAATACAAGGTGAATACGAATTCATGTCCTTTAATGGGCCAGCCAATGTTCTTGTTTTACCTAATCTTGCGGCGGCAAACATCGCTTACAAATTACTTGAGGAACTGGGAGATGCAGAGATGACAGGACCAATTCTGGAAGGAATGGATAAACCTGTTCAACTAGTTGCAAGACAAGATGGTGTACGCCATATAGTCAACATGGCTGCAATTTGTGCCGCAGATTCTATCCGCCAAGATTCATACTGGGAATCACTGATTACAGCGTATGTTGACGAAGAAGAATAATCACTTCACATCTTGAATGGTGATGCTCGGTCTGCGCGGCCTCCAAAATGCACCACTAACAAAGCCAATACATAATCCGCCAAATAACAAATTTGGCCAACCATTTACTGCATAATCAGACATCCCTCTTAAAATCGGGATGGCAAACGAAGGAACGATTCCAAGAATTGTCATCCAAAATAATTCCCCTCTAAGATTATTTGCAAAATCAGCATTATCGGGAACCATTAGCCCCGGGACTTTTCTAATCGGAGTAATAACTAATCTGGCAATAACATCGCTTAAACTTCTGTCCATTGGGATTGAAGAAAGTGCAACTAAATCTTTAGTTGGGTGTGATTCAATCGCCGCTCTATGGTCCGCAGTAGGTCCGATTCCAAGTGATTTTCTCGGACTGCCATCCATCATTGCACCCCGGTAATTTGATGCCGGTGAATCGGCGAGTATCTCAACCTTTTTCGCAGGATAATTCAAGGTTATTTGCTGATTTGCAATCCTCCATTCCCCTTCACTTGGGCAACGAACTTCCCATTCATAATCATCATCCAAAATGGAATTGGCCAATTTTTGCAGGCTACTATTTGCATGTGAAAGGATTTCATTCAGTGCCGACCCATCAATACCTTCCATCAAGTCATCAGGTCTTTCATCAGGTTCTGGACCGTTTAGTATGGTTGCTATTTGTCTTCTTGAAATTGGCGTTTTGAGAATATAAAATTTAGGACATTCTACCTCATGCCTTGGTCTCTGGCCAGAATATACCCAACCACCTTTGTCAGTGCCAACAAAGATACTATCCGCCTCAACCGTCTCAAACTCTAGTCCGAGTAGGTCAACTATTGGCAATTCTACACCTCATTGAATAGTCGCCATCATGCGATTATACCAAGCCATTCCAGCTTCATGGTCTTGCAATTTTGAAAATTGAGGGAAGGGTGAGATTGAACGCATATAGCCAAATGCAGCAAAATCGACAAGGTCTGGGGAATCTCCTGAAAAGAAATCTCCGGTGTGAGATGATGTAAATTCATCAAGAAGGTCGTGCCACAATTGCTTAGGTGTGCGCCCATCTTTCTTCACTCTCGAACGAGCGATAAAACCCCACATTATTGGGAACCCGGCCCAGGCATATAGGCGTCTAGAAAAGAAGCCAAACTTTTCTAGTTTTGAAACCCGAACAGTAGTTTGCAGTGCTGAAAACAATCCACCATACAATATTGGAATCGTTGCCTTGGACATTTTTGTATCAACCCATTGCAACCATTCATCTCGCCGTGCTAGATCATCGGTTTGAGCCAATTTAGAGGAGTTGTACTTCTCATCAAGATAGAACATCATCGGGGTAGAATCGTAATGGATTGAGCCATCAGAGTCGGTTAAGACTGGAACTTTATTCCAGTTTTCAACAAAGGCTAGTTCTTTTTTTGCTCTTAGCCCATTGATACCAATGTAATCAACATCAAGCCCAATATAGTCAATTAAGCCGCGTATTTTCCAACTAAAAGGACAAGTATACAGCAAGTGTACAGTCGGCTTACCCATGTGTTTGGGGCTATGGCTCTCCTTCTTCAATCCTCGTTTGTATCATCCTTTACAGGTTTCCAACCAGGCTTCCAGAAATCCAAGTCATCCAACCATCGCATCCATTCCGAATCATCACACGTTAGAAGGTGAAAAGCACGGCTTTCCAATCCTTCCAAATTTGCCTTTGTTAAGATTCCTTCAACGCTACTATTACGCCATTCAACCTGTCTATGGCGGATTTGCCGGCGAGCCTCTTCTGGCGTATCAAAATTCATTTCACAAAGGTCTCGCAATTCGCTAATCCAAGTGCGATTATCTTTCAATAACGGGTCATTGATGACGCGCTTTGCTGGTTTCTTTGCGAACGGCCACCATCCCATATCTTACCCTCTCCTCTCCTAAACTTGAGGCTTGTGTAAAAACTCTGGCAATCAACTTCATATCAACTATTCAATCGAATCATGCGATGAAGCCATGTGCCCAAACACCTTGGCATATCTATGGGCAGGATTGTAGTTCACTTTCACGGAAAATCAAAAGATAAGTCCATGGCTTCCTCAATCCAAAACTACAGCGAGAGAATATTACCACGTGGAATAAAGATTGAGGTGCATAGTGAAAAATTAAATGTTGATGATTATTTGCAACAATTACAATCAAAGCAAGGAGTATTGATTTTATTAGATGAAGGAGGAAGCCAATATACTTCCGAGGAATTGGCAACTTTATGCAAAGAGTGGGCATTGCAAAGCCAAGATACTCATCTGGCAATTGGGCCATTCGATGGATGGCCAAAGAGCGGAGAATCACAGAAAATCGCTAGAATCTCACTATCTTTGATGACATTCCCTCATGAATTGGCATCAGTATTATTGCTTGAACAATTATATCGGGCCACAGAGATAAATCGTGGTAGCGGATATCATAAAGCATAGGGTGAAAAACACAGGCCATTTGGTTGAGTTGGGGCAGAAGATGATATTCGCTAGCGAAACGGATATGCGTTGGCTGCTGATTGCATTCGAGGCAGTAATTGGAATAATACTCGTTTTGGGTAGTAGAAGGCAACCATTCCCAACACCCAGTAGGCGTTTTGGAACACTGACATTACTGATCGCCTTTGGATTTTTTATTGGTCAATCTGCGCCACACCCAGTGGCAGTTTCAGGACATTTAGCTACCCTTGCTTTCCTAGGGGCCTTTGGAATAGTTGCAGGTGTGCACCACATGATGGTTACTCGCAGAGAAGTTCTCATCGCCCCAATGGCCGGATTCATGTTCTGTGTAGGCATGACTGGATTGATTATTCAGACATGGCCGGATTTGTCCTTAAGCGAGCAATGGGCCGGATTCTTTTCTCTAGTAGTTCTAACTGGAATTCAAACTTGGCTTGTTTTCAGAGGGTTGTTGATCGGACGTCTACCACTAGCATGGTCGCAAGCGGGCATGGTCGCTTTACAGCGTGGCCAATTGTCGGGGGCGCATGGGGCAATCTCTTGCTTCGAAAAGGGATGGGATGCAGATGAAGAACATCTTAATCCGATGGCATATTTAGCCCTTCACAGAATCTATCTATTCATGCAAGATGTAGAAGAAGCAGACAAATGGCTAGACTCTCTTGTTGATGTTGGAGGGGAGGAAGCAGTAGCAAAAGAATGGATAGAAGCAATCCATCAATACTTGAAATCAATCGACCCAATCGCTGCACAAAACCTTCCAGCATTAATGGAAGAGGAATAATAGCCTACTTACTGGAAAACTACGCTAATCGGAATTTTGTTTCCGCTTTACGTATAACTTGGCCAGCATTGCGCATTTCCTTGCACAATTAGGCGGAGGACTTAAGAGGATTAACGACTAATTCTATATTGAGGATTGAGATGTTTAGCAATACACAACAAAACCGTATGGGGGGAATACTTTGGTATGCTGTATTGATTTGGTTTTCATCCAGTATACTTTCTCAAGCGCTTTTCATTGGTTTTTATGGCACCCCCTACGATGCGATTGATTTGTTTGGGGGCATTGGTCCAGCGTATATTGGTCTAGTAATAATTGAAATGACCATGTGGATTCTACTTGCAGGATTATCGGTTGTTAAAATGGCCCGTAAACTGAAACTAAAGCCAGTTAACATCGTTCCCAGTCTCGGCAAATGAGCCTTACACCCACTACGAGATTTGTAAAGCTTGAAATTAGCCCTAATTGTATTAATTGATTTACAATGTGCTCTTATTGACCGAATTAATCATTTCGGAAACCATCATTTACCCATTGAAATTAGCCGATGACTTGAAGGAGTGCCATAACAAGGAACTAATGTGACTGAAATTATAGATGCTTCAAAGTTTTCAGGTCGTCCAATGGAGATTACCTCTTTGTCAGACACCGACCCCATGCTCGCACATCTCCCAAGTGATGCGATTATCTTGGCAATTGAAGGTGCTAGAGAATCTTTACCACTGGCATCAAAGTTGTTAATTGATTTACAGGTAATGAATGATGAAGCCCACGATCTATGTGAAGAACTCGAAGTATTGCTTGAAACACTAAATCCAAATCACGAACATGTCTCAGAGATTGCAGAATATTTGGCTAAACTGGTCTCTCAATGGCAGCAAACAGCGAATAACTTGGAATCTACGGGTACAAGAGTAGCTTGTTTGGAACCAGGTCGTTTGGAATGGTACGGAGTGGTCGATGGCAATCTTTCACTGTTTTCTTGGACAATGGGTGAAGAAGATATTGAATGGTATCATGCCGTAGATGCGGGGTTCAACGCCCGAAAGCCACTCATAGAGGCATGACCTCGTCGGGCTGAGGACGAGACTATGGTTCGTATCACAAGGGTCTATACCGGTGGAGGCGATGACGGTAGTTCGTCATTAGTTGATGGTTCACGCAGAAGTAAATCTGACCAGAGATTTGAGGTCGTAGGTTGCTGTGATGAATTAAACGCAGTTCTCGGAATCGTAGCAATGGAAATTAATCGTTTACCGGCACACGAAGATGGCGGCGGTAGTAACACGATTGAACGAGTTCAGTTAGTAATCTCTTCAGCACTGAAGAGGATTCAAAATGAATTGTTTGACCTTGGAGGAGAGTTGGCTTGCGACCCGAAAAAAATCCCACAATACATGGTCTTAATCGGTCAACAGCAATCTGATGTTTTGGTTGAAGAAATGGATGCTTGGCTATTAGATTTGGAACCTTTATCTAGTTTTATTTTACCAACTGGAGAAGGCCCAGTTGCCGCTTTACATCTTGCTAGGACGGTGACAAGAAGATTGGAAAGAGAGATGGTTAGGCTGAATGATTCAGAGGGAGAAAACGCAGTTAGCCAAATTTCCTTGATATATATCAATCGATTTTCCGATTGGCTGTTTATAATGAGCCGTTGGATCTCAAAAATGTTAGTCGGAGAAGAAACATTATGGCAACCATTAGGAAAGCGAGGAGCGGAATCTGGAGTTACAGATATGCTGCAAAAAATGAGACAAAACGATTCTCAATTAGATGAGATTTAACATTCATTCCTTGCCAAGTGAGCGCATATGAATACGTGCATTTTGCAATATTTTTGTTGTTTCTGCATGAGTCAATTGGTCTTCGGCTTGATCCCAATCGAGCCACATGTGGCCGCGATGCTCATGTGATAATGTAACGGTGATTCTTTCTGTTTCTGCTAGATACCAGTATACTTGTTTGGTATTCACCTTACCTCTGTGCCGATAGGTGTATTCACTTCTTTCAACAAAATCCTCTACGAAATGGATATCTTCGATACCAGTTTCTTCTAATAATTCTCTTCTGGTAGTTTCAAAATGGTCAGCATCAGAATCTTCAACATGCCCCTTTGGGAAATCCCAATGCCCTTGCGGATATTGAAGTAGTAATACCGTTCCTAGGTTTACAAGTACAACTCCGCATGAGGTCTCCATGTGTAGTGGTAGGGAGGCTTTATTGAAGTCACTTTTGGCTTTAGACAAGGAAAACATATTCTTAGACCGTGCTTACGGATGGTTGATGGGGAGTAGCGCAGGGGTGTTGGAGTTGGCCGGTTTGCCGAATTTCAATCGTATAGTTGCAGATTCAGATTTAGATGGGTTATGTGCAGCAGCAGTCCTCAAGGCAGCCAACCCAAACGCGCAAGTTGTTTTTGCTCACGCAGCATTAATTCGCTCAGGGGCAATGGATTCATATATCGATGAAACTACAGCGATCGTCGATTTACCTTTCCATGAAAATTGTGGATGGTATCTCGATCACCACCAAACAAATCGACCTTCTCCAAAACAAGAAGAGCAATTCATTGCCAGAGGCGGTGTTTGCCATTGGGAGGCAACACCAAGTGCAGCAAGATTGGCATATGATTTGCTTTCCCCAGTGCTTGATTTGAATCATCTCAATGAAATAATGCCTATCGTGGATGCATTGGATTCGGGCGGTATTTCAAAGGAGGATTTTTTGGCCGATGGCAAAGTACTGCAATTATCCCGCTCACTCTCTTTACAACACCCAGAACACCTTCAAAATGTACTTAATTTATTGTCAAGTGGATTATCACTGAAGGAGATATTACAAGATGAAAATATCTCACAACATGTTGCCAGAGCCAAGTCTGACAGGATTTTGGCGCAGAAGATTGTGGAACAGAACACTACGATTGTAGATAGATTGGCTATTTGTCGTATGGATGAAAAAGGAGTCCGTTCTAATGGCTATTTAGTAACTGCATGGGCGGGCGATGATGCAGATGCTTGTTGCATAATTCATGGCTACTCAGACGGTGCAATAGAGACTCCTAACAGGCCAGCACTATCGGCCAGTTTCTATGCTAACTCATTTCTTGAAAACGGGCAAGATGTCTATGATTTATCTCGTTTGGCAACATCACTTGACCCAACAGGTGGTGGGCATGCAAATGCTTGTGGTTGCCGTGTTTCAGCAGCAGGAATAGAATCGGATTTACAACATTGGCTCGGTATCTGGGATAAGAGAGAATCTCTGTTAAGATAATATCTTGATTTTCAATAACGCCCTAACTGTTATGAAGTACCCTCAACCCAGTAGTGGTATGAAGCAGTCCCAGCGAACAGTTTCCGTCGTTCTTTTAGCGACCTTATTAGCCCTATCCGTCGTTCCGCAAGGAGCCATGGCTACAACCCCAACAAACGTAGTTTCATACGGAATTGAATATGATTGGTCCAACCTAGATGGCGACATCGAAGGGTTCACTGACCTAGATTTCAATGATATTCTCGGCGATGTGATGGATGCTGCTACTCAAGCAGGATTCGAGCTAATTGTTGCAGAAATTACAACCGGTTCATCAAATATGTATGTGTTATCGGAAGAGGACCATACCGCACAAACCGTCAATGGTGTTAGCGGTGATGTTTGGTCAAGAACTACTGATCTGACAATTAGGCATGGAATGTTAGCAGATTCTGCATTGTTTACACAATGGAATGAGACAACCTTCGGTTCTACAAATCCTACAGGATTTGACATACAAGCAAGTTATGATGTCGAGAACACATTTACAAGCGATGCACTATATGTGGAATATTTTGATGTCACTACCAACGAATTGGTTGGTGCAGATCTAGACCTAGCAATAAATGGTGGAATGGCTGCTGAATTCACAGTCCTCGCTCAAGTTGACGGCGGTGGCGAAACTCTTGATATTGACTTTGGAATTAGCGCAAGCGGAGATATTGGATTAGATTCATCTCACACAGAATGGAGATTATATGAATCTAGTGAGTTATACTCCATTGTTTCTACTGAAGATAATACCGAATGGGAATGTGTTGAAACAGGCTCTACAGATTTGTGGGCCGATGTCAACGACGAGTGCGGTGAAATGGAAGGGTCTTATTCCGCTTCAATGAATTATGCTTTTGATTTGTCTGGTATTCCAACTGAAGAGGTCGGAATGGCAGCAGGTGAGTTTGATTTCAGTATTTCAGACACACTGGCCAATTCAGGTGTTTTTGAGATTTCAGAATCAGATTTAGCAGGTAGCGGCATGTACTTTGAGATGGAAGATTCACTTTCAGTTGAGTTAGGGGATGGCGGTTCAACAAATGTTAGATTTTGTAATAGTTGCGGCCCAATTAATCCTTTGATGACCTGGATGATGGGGCAAGTAATAGTGGCCTCAATGTCGGAAACTTTAGAAACATTCGGTGAAGATATTGCAGATGAACTTGAGATGGAACTCGGAGATCTAAATCCTTGGGCATCAGATATGATTGATGATGGCACTTATGACCAGTACGAATACATGTATCTTTGTGATAATGGAAACTATATCGATGATTGGCAAGTCAATGATGATTGGGATGATTGCGGAGATAATTCCGATGAAGGTGTAGTTCAGGTTTCTTATAATTGGATTAACTATGACTCTGGTCTTGAAGAGTTATCATATGGGGCTTATTTCGAAGGAATGGCCGAAACTCCAAACTTTATTTGCGGAGACGGTTCAGAAATGTCATTTGACTACATCAATGATGATTATGCTGACTGTTATGATGGCGCTGATGAGCAGTGGTTGGACATGAACACTCCTAATGACGGCACAGATGATTGTCAAGTTTGGGACACAGGAGCATCTTGTGTCGGTTTAGAAGTAAATTGGTTCGATTGCCAAGATGGTGGGCAAGTTTGGATTCATCAAGTAAACGATGGAACTAATGACTGTACAGATGGCTCAGATGAACCGGTTAGTTATTCAGTTGAAACCATTTTAACAGATTCATCAGGTACTCTAATTACAAGTGATATCGATGTAATCTCATCGTGGGAAGGAGTTGATTATACTTATCCTAGTGATCTTTCATCTCATTCGGAAATCTGTATGGATCTTAGTATTGATGACCAATTAGGAAACACACTATTCACTACAACAATATGTGAGACAATTGGAATGTATATTGATGATGTTGATGCATCTGATGGTGATGGTTTGAGTGCCGACACTTGGATGATGATTTCCGGTAGCGATGGTTATACTGGATACACTTTAGAGATTTCAGTAATTGAAGTAGGGGCTACTGCACCTGCGGATTCAGTAACTCACGCAATAGATGGGACACAAACCTATGCGTTCTTTGACGACAACTTAGCAGTTCCAAGTGAAGGCGATTATGTAGTCGTAGCAAATATCTATAATGACACTGGTGCATTATATGTTTCTGAAACATCAGAAGAATTTTCCGTAGTAGATGAACCTCAACCAAGTCAGAAATTGATGGATATTGCAGATGCATTTGAGAATTCTAACTTTGAAAGTGTATTGGAATCGTTTGGCCAAAATATGGAGCAAGTTTTCGAGGACTTAGAACCAAATGAAGACTTCCCTTATGATGACGGCAAAGGAGTATTCCTGTGGAGCAATAATCATGCTACAGTAGTAGGGATCGGGCTATATGTTCACGATAATGCAACAAATGAGTGGCAAACAATGTTTGGACCTACAACTGCTGGAATGGACAATGCTCCAACAATTCCTGTAAGCGTCAATTACATTACCGGACAAGCCGCTGTAGATGCAGCAACAACAGCCTCTGGACAGACCACTCTGGCAGAGATAGTTGAAGTAAGCACTCATAACACTGCTGATTTGGAACAAACTCTTATCGATGCTGGTATTGACCCAGCATCCCTAGGACTTGGCGATGAAGGACCAGGACAATCCACTACACCACCAACTGCTGAAGAACTAGTTGAGGAAGGCGGATTATTGCCATTTGCATCGCCTGCAGCGGTCATGACTGTAACAATCCTAGCAGGATTGGTAGCAGCAGTTCGCAACCGTAAAGAGGAATAATTCCAACGAATTGTTGATTTTGCTAATTAGGTAGGAGGGGGATAATGTCATTACGGCAGCCCCCTTCCAACTTGAGTAGTTGGATTAGAGTCTTTGTTGCAGCGTTCATAGCTTTGCACATCACTCAATCAGCATGGCTTGTCGTTGAGTTTGATGGGGCCTATACAGAAGGCCAACCAGCGCCAACCGAATTCCATGCGCTTATTGCTATGGATAAGGACCAAACACTGATCGACGTTGACATTGAGAAAGCAACAGCATTTCTACTCTATACCTACACTAGAAACTCTTCAGTAGATGGAACTGAGCAAACTACAGACCAAGAAACTACATCATCGAGCGAAGAAACCAATTATTTGGAAAATAGTAAATCATTAACACTTCTTTTCCTAGTATTACTAGTTTTAAGTGAAATTTTGCTAGCATTAGGTGTACGCTTTGCCATGCAAATAAGAGCATCTGTTTGGATGATTACATTGCTGTGTTTTGTATTGATAATGCCGCTTGCATTTATTGCTGATTTAGGAGATGGTGATCAGAATTACTATTCAAATAACGAGGACTCGTCATACCTTCACCCTATTACAAAATCTGATATGAGTTTGCATTCATTGGGAGTTTCAGTTGAAATGGAATACAGTGGTTATGACTTGGGGTTAGTATCTGCTGAAAACCATAGTGTGGTCATAGAAAGCCCCCCAGAGCCTGGGACAAAGGATGCCCAATCCTTCATTAAATTCGAATCAGTCTTTTCTGCATCTACCGGCAAGAATATTAATTCATTATTCGTTTTACCATTGATGTGGTTTTTCTTATCCGCGGGTCAAAGCAAGGATGAAAAAGTCTTTGATTCAAAAATAATGGAAAGTGAATGAAATTCATTCGGACTCAGTATCAGTGACTTCTTTTTTGCTTTTTCTTGGCATCAGGAATGAAGGTGTCCACCAATTCCATTTACCCATTAGGCGCATAGTTGCTGGAACTACTAAGGCACGTATTAACGTCGCATCGATTAGGATTGCCAAAGCTAGTCCAAGTCCAATTTGCTTGAGGATAATAACCGAGGATAACCCGAACGAGCCAAAAACGACAACCATGATCGCAGCCGCACCAGTGATTAGTCCACCAGTCTTTTGAAGTCCATTGGCAACTGCAAGAGTATTGTCACCTGTCCTTTCCCATTCTTCATGGATTCTTGAGAGCATTAAGACTTCGTAATCCATTGATAGTCCAAATACTATACAGAACATTATTACTGGATTACCAGCATCAATTGGTTGGGCAGTAAAATTCAGTAGTACATCACCATAACCCCACTGGAATACCCATACAAGCATTCCAAAAGAAGCAGAAACAGAAAGAATATTCATTACTATTGCTTTGATTGGTATGATGACACTGCGAACTTGGATGAATATTAATATGGAGGTGGCACCAAAAATGAACGCTAATGCAGTTGGCAGGTTTTCGGCAATTGAGTTGAGGGTGTCAGCATTATACGCGGCAAACCCAGCAACAGCCAGATAGTCGTTTTGTCCTGATAACTGGTCGGTCAATATGTTTCTTTCATCACGAATTTCTTCCACAACATTTCTTGAAGCAACACTGGTCTGCTGACCTGCTAAATTTAGTATAATAAATGTCACGTCATCGCTTACAAAGTTGTCTCTAATAATGTTACGAAGAGCAATTTCAGTTTCGTTCAAATATTCATCAGGAGCCTGCCAGAAGGAGACCACCTGCGATTCATTCATGGAATTATCAGGGAGTCCAATACCGCTTGCACTGAGGACTCTATCATCACTTATCTGGGATTTAATGTATTGGTATTGGGCTCGTAAATTATTCTCTTCGAAAACATCTGCTCCATCCAATTCAATTACCAAAAATATTTGATTTGATGATTGTTCAGGCCAGGTTTCATCAATAATTTCTTTGCCGAGACGAGACTCATCATCGGGTGGTAATGCTGTCCACGACGATAGGGAGAATTCAGCATATAGGAACGGAGCTCCTGCTCCAACCAAAAGTATGAGGACGGGGATCAGTACTTTCCAAGGATGATCCATCACCTTATTTGCGATATTCGCCCACAACCCTTTTTCTGTTGCCCCTAAATTGAAAGCGAATGGAACTTTTCCTTTATCGACCCGACTCCCGAGAATAGACATCACCGCAGGGAGGACAATGGTCGAATATACCATTGCAATAGAGACTGCAACAGTGCCACCGATTCCCAAACTCGGAAGACTTGTGTTCTTGAAGAATAGCATTCCCATCAAACCGACTGCAACAGTTATTCCCGAGAAAAAGACTGCTTTACCAGCGGTTGCCGTACTCATCGCAACCGCAGTTCTAACATCTCTGCCAATGGCTAATTCTTCTCTAAAGCGATTTACTAAAAATAGCGAATAATCGATTGAAACTCCAATTCCAATCAATGTAATGATATTGGTTGCATATTGAGTGACATCTGTAATATTGCTCAACCAAATGGTCATCCCCATAGCAGCAGCAACGGTTGCAACACCCGCTCCTATCGGTAATAAGGCTGCAACTATTGAGCCGAATACTAAGGCGAGAATGATTAATGTTAGGGGGCCGGAAACAATTTCTGCTTTGACTAAATCTTCTGAGATTCTATTATCAAATGTCCACTCAACAGCAATATCTTCCGTCTTCCAAGAAACAAATTCACCATCAATAGTAACCGATTGCTGATTTTCATCAAAAACTGCTTTGGCATGAGACCTATCACCTTCGATGGTAATGATATTCTGGGAGATGAAACCCCTTTCAGTATATGCAACATAGTCCAAATGTTCTACTTCATCAACCTGCCATGAATATAAAATACTGACATCATCTCTTTTTGAGAAATCCTCTAATGCCAACATAACAGATTGGCGCCATTCGGAATCATTATCTGTTAGTGTTGGATGATAGACGAGTAAATTGAAACTGTGCCCCGTACTCTTATTCTCTTGCTTGAAAGAGGTAGATAACAAATAGCCCGCTTGCAGTGATTCTACATCATCTTCTCCAAATGCTTCAGACCAATTAGCTCCCAAACCCATGAGGCTGGTCATAAGTATACAAGAAATAATTCCTAAAACAACAACCACTTTATTATGATCGTGGATAAATAAACCTAGTTTGAAAAAGACTCGGTCTTCGAGCATACTCGGGTCAGTAGCACTTTCCACATTTGCTGCTCCGATTGATTATCTATATCAACGGAATGTGTCGCTGGTTAAACAAGTTCATCAAAGAACTGCAAAAATATAAAGAAAACCAAGAAAAGCATGAATGAAAACTAATGCGACAACCAAATCTGCCATTCTTCCGTGTTTCAGTTTCAAGTTTGAAAAAGAATCACCCTGTTCACGGGCAATTTTTGCCTTTTTACCCATCCTAGAAAGTTGCCAAAGAATCACAATTCCAATGGGCCCGGTAATTCCATGGATGCTAGTTGGCCAAATCTCTGCCATGAAATCGCCATGAGTCCTCCAGCCAGCAATCGCTCTTCCAGCAACTGCTACCAACGCCACAATTATTGCCGCCCATAGCAGTTTCTTCCCTCTTTGTTCATGCATGCTAAGGTGCTCGGCGCGCTCTTCGCCCTTCAGTTCACGGGACTTCCTTTTCCAAGAGTATTGCCACCAAATCCAAGCCACAAGAGTAGATGCTAAAATGGGGTGTAGCAGCAATGCAATGATTCTAACAATGTCCAAACTACCACCCCGTCATGTCATGCTGTGGCGAACCTCATAGTTTGATTTTGTCATAACCATCTACGAATATCCGGCGGTGCATTGAAAGACAGGTGGCACCGCGACCACCCCGTAGGGGTGTGAGAATGCAGGAAAACCTCATGAATATTTGCCTTGATAAAGCATTCCAAGCCAATGTGCCGAAAAACAAACGGCAGATCATTATTTCAAAGATGGCTGAATGGAAAATGCTTGATAAGCAGTTCAGAACATTTGTTTATCTAGCGATAGAGGAAGTGGAAGCGCCTGCAGTAGATGAGGATGAAAACACCCCGTCTCGTAAGAAGTCCGCAGGCCGCCGCAATCTCCGCCGTGGAGGGCGTGGGACAGCATCATCAGATCCACTAGATTGGATACCTTCTCCTCAAGAGGCTATACTGGAAGAGACAGGAAGTGACCCATATCGGCTTGCAATTTTGATGGTACATAAAATCCTCAAAAGTGACGACTGGGATGATGATTGGAACTCAACAGAAGTATCTCTACGCGATTCATGTTTAGCAGAAGGAGTACATCCAGCATGGGTCTCTATCGGTGAAAAAACTGGAGTTCTGGGGATTTTTGCAGGTTTTCCAAAGGCCAAGGTCAAGAAGCAAGCCAGTGCTAAAATAAACACTTCGCTCGGAAGAATCGATGTTGAAAATAGCAAACAATTGACAACAGTTTTGAGCACATTAACCAGTTCTTCGAACGATGCAACAATTCACGTTGCATATCAAAAGGTCGCTAGCCAGTTAAAGAATCAAAGGAACTTGAAGGTTGACTCTGAACTGTTGGATTTAACAGGCCCTTCTTCGATTATCAGTGTCCTATTACATTTGGCAAGTGGTTCGGATGCGAGTGAATCATTGAAGGAATTGGCCAAGACAGACTCGCAATTGGCATCTGAATTGTTAGATTATTCACAATTAAAGAACGGCGTGGTCAATGATTGGCAACAAAGCCGCAGTATTACTGGAGATGATTCATTATCCCAGGCCCGCCGATTATTTGCTTGGCGAAACCCTCCCGTAGATGCAGGAGATTTATCAAGTGACGAATTGAATAATGGTCTTGAAATCTTACTCCAAGGAGACTCAAAGCAATCTCAAATTGAAAAGTTGCAATGGTGGAGATTATCTGCATTGCATAGAGAAGGAAAAGGCCAAGATGCAGTTGAGGTATTGATTTTATTACAATTGGAATCGAGTGCAGACCTTACTACTCTACTGCCTTTACTTGCAGATTTACCAGGTGATTCAGCGATTGAATGGTTGAATCAACAGATACCTCACTTAGATGAAATGGCACTTGTCCAAATTTCATCTTCTCAATCGATTGATGTTAATTCTAGAAACTCGGCAGTGAAGAGATTGCAGGATTCTGGCGGTGAAGCATGGGAGCAAGTAATTGCTGTAGCAGTTCCACTATTCGCTCAAACAATGGAATTGCGAAGATTGGCCAAAGTTATCACAAATGATGAGTTATTGGCGATTGCTCATCCATATGAAACTCTTTTCGCCGCCCATATTCTTGCCGCTGGTAAAGAGAATGAACTATGGAATAGCGTTAGAGAATCAAGAAAAATTGCATTGGCTCATATCCACAATACTGATGCACCAGAAATATTTTCTAGCACATCAGAAGCGCTGTTGATGCTACTGGAAGGCTCCTCCATCGTCGATGAACGCCTCACTTCATTATTGGACAAAGGCGGATTGAAAGCATTCGGCGAAATCCGCCAAGCCCTCAGAGATGGTGGCGATGGTATCGCCTCAGCAAAAAGCCTCGATGATTTGAGTACCTGCGTGGAAGCAGCAGGTCTAAGTCCGATGGAGCAAATCTTGTTCAATTCAGTAATTTCAACCTTGAGATTGAATCGAGTTGGTTTAATGTTACAAAACGGTGATCAAGATGATGAAGCAATAACTACACTTGACTCAATTCTAGCGGAAGATAATATCTCCACAGGTTTGATTCACACTGTACGCCATCTTGTTTTAGAGCATGATATTGGATTGCCATCACTTGTAGCATGGTACCAAATAAATAATCCATTATCCCCTTGGCACACTTTGACAAGGGCGGCAGTTTTAGCTTCTGAAGGGGATGAATTGAATTCCGCAAGGGATTATAGAAAGGCAGGAGACCATGAAGACTTTGATTACGAACATTCTATCATGCTATATCGCAAGGCTTTGATTCACCTAGCATTCGCTTCACAATGGAAAGAAGCAATTGAACTCTTAGAGGCACAACCGGCATTAAAAACAGCATTGACCCGCCGCTTCCAACTTTATCTGCAAGTCTCTTTTACCGCCACTCACCAAAAAACCGATGACGCAACAAAAATACTCAAAGAATTTGTGCGAAGGACAAAAATGGTTAATGAAGAAAACGCCGAAGGTGAAATGGAGGCACGCTCCCGTCAATACTTTGCAGATGATGAATTGGATTTACTAAGGTCATATCATCTTGAACACCCACGTCCTTTGCCGCGTGAACCATTCGCTGGAAGAGTAACAGCAGCATTTAATTCACTGCAAAAGACTCGCCGTAGACAAAGAAATTCCCCTGACACCTTATTTATTCAACTGATGCAAGGTAATCCAACACCACAAGAGGTCTATGCCTTGGCAAATACTACTGCTGAAGAGAAAGCAATCGATGGATTAATGTTCTTAGAAAGAGCACAAACCTCTGGTAAATTCACCCCTACCGAATTAGGCCTATTGGCTGACACTGAGCGTACATTATTCACCCAACATAAGAATCAAATAACTTCTTCCAAGCGCCGATATTTGCGACATTTAAAACTGTCTCCATTGGTTATTGTTGATACAAATATCCTGATTGATTCATTGGTTCAAAGATTGGCTCTCCGCCTTGAATTGAGTGCTGATGCTAGCCTGGATATTACTGGAATAGGAAATTTCCATAATGTTCTTCTAAATCGGGCTAGAGATGATAGAGTCAAATTGTGGCTGCCTAAGATAGTTCAGTCCGAGTTGAGATCTATAGCTAAGGGAATTGATAGACTAAGAAGTAGATTTGCAGATTCATTAGTTTCACCAGAAATATTAGAATCAGTTCTAACAGAGGAAGTAGTTTCCGAATTGGTTGAAAGTGTAGTATCGGATTTCAGCACATGGAAACCTCTTGATTTGCATGCTGAAGCCGAATCAGACAATCCTGAAAATAGCGAAGCAGTAAACAAATTCCTCTTGGAATATAGTGACATATACGAGGAACTAACCGATATGAAGCGCACAAGAGGAAACCCATTGCGAACAGTTCTTGAAGATAGAGATATTTATCCGGAAGCAGCAGATATTGATATTATCAAAATTGCAACGCACCTAGCAGACCAACCATTACGCGGAATTGGTACAGTTTTAATCGCTACCCGCGATGGAGACTTTACTATGGTCGCAAGAGCATTCGAAGAACGATTTGGATTTGGAGTCGCCAAGAATAGCAGAACTCTAAATCTATGGATTCGCACATGAATATTTTTTCCATAAATGGAACTAAGTGCAACAGCGCTTTAACAGGCTAAGTTAACTAGCCAACTTTACAATGTTGCGTTTATGATTTTATGATCACATATGGGTGATCATAGCATCTCCGAAATCACTACACGACAATAGAGTAGCACCATCCATCAAACGCTCGAAGTCGTATGTGACCGTAGCAGCAGATATCGCTCCTTCCATTCCTTTCACAATTAGGTCAGCAGCCTCATGCCATTCCATATGACGAAGCATCATTTCAGCGGATAGGATGAGTGAGCCAGGGTTGACTTTGTTCATTCCAGCATACTTTGGAGCAGTTCCATGAGTTGCCTCAAAGATTGCAATACCATTGTCGTAATTGATATTGGCACCAGGGGCAATTCCGATTCCACCAACTTGTGCAGCCAATGCATCAGAGATGTAATCTCCATTGAGATTCATAGTTGTTAATACTCCATATTCCGAAGGTCTTAGAATGATTTGCTGAAGCATTGCATCTGCAATAACATCCTTGATTATGATGGTATTACCAGTTTTTGGGTTTGTAAGACTACACCATGGCCCGCCATCAAGTTCACTCGCACCAAATTCATCCTTTGCTAATTGATATCCCCAGTCACGGAATCCACCTTCGGTGAATTTCATGATGTTACCTTTGTGAACTAAAGTGACGCTTTCTTTATCGTTATCAACAGCATATTTGATTGCAGCTCTTACAATACGAGCAGTTCCTTCCTGGCTAACAGGTTTTATCCCAATGCCAGATGTATTAGGGAAACGAATTTTGTCAACTCCCATTTCATTTTGTAAGAAATCAATGACCTTCTTGACTTCAGGTGAACCTGCTTCCCATTCAATCCCCGCGTATACATCTTCCGAGTTTTCACGGAAAATAATCATATCAACATTTTCTGGAGCCTTCACTGGAGATGGAGTTCCTTCATACCAGCGTACTGGTCTAACACAAGCATACAGATCCAGTTTTTGTCTAAGCGCAACATTGAGAGAGCGGATTCCACCGCCAACAGGTGTAGTGAGTGGTCCTTTAATCGATACTAATCCGCTACGCATTGCATCAAGAGTTACTTCCGGTAACCATTCCCCAGTTGCATTGAACGCCTTTTCACCAGCCAATACTTCTGACCAAACAATTTGCTTTTGACCAGAATAAGCCTTTTCAATTGAAGCGTTGACTACTTTTATCATTACGGGGGTGATATCAACTCCGATACCGTCACCTTCGATGTAATGGATAACTGGGTCATTCGGTACGTTAAGAAGTCCATTTTCCATAGTTATTGCAGTTCCAGACATAGCACTCGTGCTGAGCCACCGGCATCCCCTTCAAGAATCAACCGCCCGATTGGCGATAATGTGTACAAGCATTTCAAAACCTGTGGCAGCGTGGTAGTGTCATGCAGAGTAAGGTTGAATGGTTTGGCCAACATGGATTAAAATGTATTAATTCCAATGGACAGAGTCTAGATTTGGATTGGGAACAAGGGCCAAGTCCGATGCAAGTAACTCTGCAAATGGTTGGTGCATGTTCTTTGGTAGATGTCGTAATCGGCTTGAAGGAACGACAATTTTCCAAAGCCTGGGTTGAACTAGATAGCGAGAGAGCAGAAACCACCCCGCGGGTTTTCACATCAATAGAAATGGTATACCACGTAACAGGAGATGTTCCCAAGAAACTCGTAGAACGAGTCGTAGCAAAGAGCCATGAAAAATATTGTAGCGTTTCAAATATGTTCAATCAATCTGTAGAAATTACTTGGAGAGTAGAGATTCATAATTGAATTATCAAGTATCTTTGCGAATACAATCTTACAAAAGAAATTCATATTTGGAGAGAGTGAAATGCTTCTGATAATGAGAGCCAAAAGAACTAAATTATTGGTTTCATTACTATTTTTCATTCTATTGTTTTCATCGCCGTTGGCACAGAGCGTTCCATCAGGAGTAGGGGATATCGCTAATGATGGCTGTCTCTGTCATGGTGCCAAATCACTATCAACTTCGGTAATACTTGATGGAATCCCATCGCAATGGGCTGCAAATAATAGTTATGAGATGTCAATAATTCTCAATAGTTCAATTGAAATCTCAGACAAAGATAACGCTAGATTAGGTGGATTTAGATTAATGGTGGATGATGGAGAGGTTATCTTTGCTGAAAATAATCACACACAAGTAATCAATGAGGGCTACACTCATACTTCTTCAGGAAATCAGTATAGGCAGTGGAATTTCACTTGGACTGCACCTAGTTCTAATGATTCAGCGGTCAATTTTGTAGTGTTTGGCAATGCGGTAAACTCCAATGACCAATCAACAGGAGATGCTTGGAATTATTACTCAACTACTGTGGCAGGTGAAGGATTTACAGGCGTCATTGAAGAATCACCTGACTATTCTGATGAGATTCAAAATAGTGAAATTGCCCTACTACTATTCGCAGTAATTTCCCTAGTAGGGTTATTTTATTATTCAACTAAATGAACTCAGTTGACGAATTCAATTTGGCGATTTCGTAGCGCCCTAAGTTGGCGGTTTTCACTGGCACCATGTATCTGGTCGCTCTTTACTCCAGTCAATACCAACATTACTCGTATATCTTCACCAAGTGATTCATCAACAGCAGCACCCCAAATTATTTTGGCGTGTGGACTGACTTTTTCTTGAATTATTTGTGCACAGCGTTCCGCTTCACCGAGCGTTAGTGAACTTCCACCAACGACATTGATCAGTGCGCCTCTTGCATCGCTAGTATCAATTTCCAGTAATGGTGAGTTCAAAGCCTCCAAAGTGGCCTCTTCAGCCCGATTTTCGCCTGAAGCAGCACCCAAACCAATCA
>Ga0307994_1000708_pt1 | contig 22090 bp, 17 predicted proteins | sample EllFjometagen261_FD_203171 | JGI IMG/M metagenome (GOLD analysis project Ga0307994, IMG submission 203171) | Marine microbial communities from Ellis Fjord, Antarctic Ocean - #261 | ecosystem: Environmental > Aquatic > Marine > Unclassified | place: Southern Ocean | collected 2014-11-02 | reverse complement strand
GGGCGCGCGACACCAATGAAAGTGTCATTTGGGCCAACCAATTCGACAACATCGCCAACCGTCAGGCCCACATTGAAGGCACTGGTCCCGAGATTTGGGAGCAGACGGGTGGCAAGGTTGATGGCTTCATTTGTGCTGTTGGATCAGGTGGGACTTTGGCTGGCGTCGGCATGGCGTTGCAGCCAAAAGGCGTGAAAATCGGGCTTGCTGACCCTGACGGTGCGGGGCTGCACAGCTTTTACACCACGGGCGAAATTGCGATGTCGGGCGGGTCGATTGCCGAAGGTATTGGTCAGGTGCGTATTACGGCCAACCTTGAAGGCTTTACCCCCGATTTTAGCTATAACATTCCTGATACAGAGGCGCTGCCAATTGTGTTTGACCTGCTTGAAAACGAAGGTCTGTGCATGGGCGGATCAACTGGTGTGAACATCGCGGGCGCCATGCGCATGGCACGTGACATGGGACCAGGGCATACGATTGTCACCATCCTTTGCGATTACGGAACGCGGTATCAGTCCAAGTTGTATAACCCTGAATTTTTGCGCGAAAAGGGACTGCCGGTCCCTGCATGGATGGATACCAACGACAGTGCGATTCCCGATGTCATGATCACCGAATGATGTCGGTTTGGGCTAAAATTTGTGTTTTGGCGTTTTTACTTTTCGCCGGTTCAGTGCAGGCCCAGTCACTTGCTGAAAACGGAATTCAACAGGTTGGTCAAGCAGCGGACATAGATACACCCGCCCAGATTGCAGGCGTCGAGCTGTCAGGTTGGGATACTTTGGCCACGCGCGCTGAAGGCATTGCAGAGACAGGGGCCGCGTCGCGGTTTGCTTTAGGCCGTATCCGCGCAGAACTGGTTGGATGGCGTGACCAGTTTTCGGACGCGCTTGGGACCAATGCCCACCGGTTAACCACTGTGCAAAGCCAGATTGGCGCCTTGGGATTGGCTGCGAACAGCGAAGACGTCGACCCTGTTATCGCGGCCCGAATGGCCGAGTTGATGGCATTGCAAGATCGGTTGTTGCAACCGCAGTTATTGGCCCAAGAGGCCTTTGCACGTGCTAACGGCCTCGTTACTGAAGTTGACCGACAACAGCGCGCACTTGATTCACAGCGATTGGCGACGCGCGGTTTGTCACCGGCGAACCCGACTTACTGGCCTGCTGCATTTCGCGATGTTCAAACGGGCCTGTCCAATTTAGGCTTAGAGTTCTGGAATATTTCAGCGGCACATAACAGCACAGATGGCCTTGTTGGTCGATTGTCTTTGGTGGTGGCCGCGTTGATAAGTGCAGCCGTCGTGTTAACCCGTGCCCGTGCATGGATCAAGTTGCTGGCCGCGCAGCCACTACCGACGTCGGCCCGGTCCGCGTCGGCGTTACAATTTGTCATTTCATTGGCAAGCATTGTGATCCCTGTATTGGGGTTGGTTTTGGTGACATTGATCCTCGACATGTCGGGGCTTTTTGGCCCAGCGGGCAAAAGGGTTATCGCAACACTACCGTTCGCGGGTGGAATGGTGTTTGTTGCCAAATGGTTGTCTGATTACTATTTCCCGTTCGCGCAAGATGACGATGGGATTCTTGGCTATCCTGCGGACGTGCGTGGGCCGGCGCGGCGTTTGACTGTTGGCTTGGGCTGGGTTCTTGCAACTGCGATTGCGATTGACGAGCTATTGAGCACGGTTAGGGCAGAGGCCGTGTCGATTGATGTCGTTAACTTGCCGTTGCAATTGATTGTCGGCGCGCTGCTGTGGCGCTTGGGGCAGTTGATCGAGCATCAGGCTAGTCCCAACACGACTGCAATATTTAATAGTAGCCGATTGCGCGTGTTTATTGGACGTGCTGCACGTGCATTCGCGATTGCCGGTCCGTTGGCGTCATTGTTGGGCTATGGCGCTGCGGCGGCGGCAATTACGGTTCCCGCTGTTGCATCACTGGCCACAATTGCTGTGATTGTGGTGCTTCAAAGACTGAGCTACGCCGTGACAGCCCGCGACGGAGTTGCAGCGAGTGAAGATACATCAACCCCTGATCCACGGGGACTGTTGCCCGTATCTATCAACTTTGCGCTTTCACTAATTGCGGTCCCTGTTTTGGCGCTTATTTGGGGCGTCAGCTGGGCCGAATTGATCGAAATTTGGACACGTTTTCTGAGCGGGTTTACGTTGGGTGAAACCCGTATTTCGCCATCAAATTTTCTAACGTTTATTTTGGTATTCATGGTTGGTGCTTTGTTGACGCGGTTTATCAAAACCACGCTAAAGACGACAGTGATGCCGCGCACGCGGTTTGATTTGGGCGGACAAAACGCCGTTGTTGCAGGGTTTGGCTATGTTGGAATATTCCTGTCCGCATTGATTGCATTCGGCGTTGCGGGCATTGATCTGTCGTCGCTGGCGATTGTTGCTGGTGCGCTGTCTGTGGGTATCGGTTTTGGGTTGCAAAACATCGTATCAAATTTTGTATCCGGAATTATTTTGTTGATCGAGCGACCGGTGGTTGAAGGTGACATGATCGAGGTTGGCGGTCAGATGGGTTACGTGCGTGACATATCGGTACGGTCAACGCGTATTGAGACGTTTGATCGGACGGATGTGATCATTCCCAACGCTGATCTTATCAGCAATCAGGTCACAAACTGGACGCGTGGCAATCTGGTGGGCCGTGCAATTGTGCCTGTCGGCGTCGCCTATGGCACGGACACGGCGCAAGTTACACAAATCCTGCAAGAGGTCGCTGAGGCGCATCCTTTGGTTCTTTTGAACCCACCGCCCAGTGTTTTGCTGACTGGGTTTGGTGCTGATAGTATCGATTTTGAAATCCGCGCGATTATCCGCGATGTGAACTTCGTTATGGTTGCCAAGTCAGAAATGTTCCATGGCATCGTCACCCGCTTTGATGCTGCAGGTATCGAAATTCCATTCGCGCAGCGTGATCTTTGGCTTCGTAATCCTGAAGCCTTGCATCCAAAGAAAGAGAATTGATGACAACCCCACTTTTCCGATCAGACGCCTACCTGAGAGAAGCTGCAGGCACAGTGACCCAGATTACGTCCGAGGGTGGGGTCGTGTTGGATCAGACGATCTTTTACCCGACGTCTGGCGGTCAGCCGGGTGATAGCGGCGTTTTGGTCTGGGATGGCGGCCGTATGGAGATCGCGACAGCGATTAAAGGGGAAGGCGAGGTGATTGTCCTTATTCCTGCTGAACCACTGGCGCTGCCTTCTGTTGGCACATCTGTTATGCAGTCCATCACTTGGGATCGCCGCCACAGATTGATGCGCGTACACACGGCATTACACTTGCTGTCTGTGGTCATTCCATTGCCTGTATCAGGCGGATCTATCGCCATTGAAAAGGGTCGGCTGGATTTTAATATGCCTGATGCGCCCGAGGACAAAGAAGCCTTGGACGCGACGCTGAACAAATTGATTGCCTGTAATTTTGCGGTGGCAGACGAATGGATATCCGAGGCCGAATTGGATGCCAATCCAGGCTTGGTGAAGACCATGTCGGTGCAGCCCCCACGAGGGTTGGGCCAGATCAGGCTAGTGCGCATCGGGCAGGGCGACGACACGGCAGACTTGCAACCTTGTGGCGGCACCCATGTCGCCAATACGTCAGAGATCGGACGTGTCCGTATTGGCAAGATCGAAAAGAAGGGCAAGCTGAACCGTCGCGTTTATTTGCACCTTGAGGGCTAGCTGATGTTTCGCAGAATCTCAGTTTTGACAGCGCTAATTTGCGCTGTGTTATTCGCGCTGTTGCTGCTGTCCCCTGCAAGCTATGTCGCCACCTATGGCGTCGTTGCGGACGCAGGCGGTATGTTTATGGTGCGACGGGCGTCACCGATGTTTTTGGGCTTTGCTGTGATGCTCTGGTTGGCACGCGATACAGGGCCGTCACCGGTTCGCAACGCGCTTTGCTGGGGGATTGCTGCCGCGTTTTCGGGGATCGCTTTTACAGGTGTGTTTGAATATATGCGCGGTGTGGCCAGCGCAGCGATTTTGATTGCAGCGGCCGGTGAGTTGCTGATCGCGGTGTTGTTCACGCGTGCCGCGAAAACCTAGTTGAACATGTCTTTTTGCGACGAGTGATCCAGCATTTGTTCGCTTTCGGGTAGCCCCTCGCGTGACAAGAGAATTGCGAGCGGGCGCAGGGCTGGAACGTGGCTGCATACTACTAAAAGCATCACCATAATGGGCACCGATAGGAACATGCCAGGGATTCCCCAGACAGCCCCCCAGAACGCGAGCGAAAGAATGATCCCAAAGGCCGAAAGGCGCAGCGCCCGGCCCATCAACAGCGGATCAATGATGTTGCCGTTTAAAAACTGAATGGACCCTGCAATCACGAAAATAACGGCTGTCATTGTGGCGTCGCCTGCCTGTACGTGCGCCACGAGTGTGATCAAAGCGGTTGCGATGATCGACCCCACGTTTGGGATAAAGTTGAGCACGAAGGTGATGACGCCAAGTGCTGTCGCAAGCTCAAGACCGAACATCTTGGCCAACACATATACCATCGCCCCTGTGATCGCGGAAATCATGGTTTTGACCAACAGGTAATAGTTCACGCGGTGAATAATTGATGTGATGATCCGACTGATCCGGTCGGCTTGGACAGAATCGCCGACAAAGTTGTTCAGCTTAGTTCCGAACCATATGCGTTCCCCAAACAGAAACCCAACGAACAGAATCACGAGGACGGTGCCTTGGGTGATATTGCCTGCTTGACCGGCGGCCGTGCGTAAGTATCTTGATGCATCTACTGACTTGAGTGAGTTGAATATCGCCTCTTGTGTGCCAGGGCCCATGAAACTGAATAGGGATGCGACGGCGGATGGAGCGCGTTCTGCATAACTCAGCGTTGTAACCAGCACCGTGTTCACCTGCCCAAGCAAGATTGATGTGAGCGTAAGCAACGCGGTTGCAATCAAGATCATCGCGGCGACAGTTGCCACAAAACTAGGGATGCGGGCTGGGCCGATCCGAAGGCGTGAAATAAATGTAATCACATCGGATGTAAGGCTGAACAAGATGATTGCAGTCGCCAATGAAATTAGCATGAACCGCGCTTGCACCAGCAAAAACAGAACGACCGCAAAGGCGATAATCACCAGCGCACCGGTTTGTACACGGTGAAGATCTGCCGGACGGGCAGGGGTGACGGTTGTGCGATCAGGCTTGTTCATGAGGCTTCGCTTTGTAAACTTTGTTGCCCTGTTATGTCTGTTCTAAGCGCCCGTGACAACGTGTGCAGAAAACATCAACTGAGGTCTTGCAAATCACATGAAACCCGCGTTAAACCGCGCTCAACGGATCGGTGGCCGAGTGGTCGAAGGCGCACGCCTGGAAAGTGTGTAGGCGGGAGACCGTCTCCAGGGTTCGAATCCCTGTCGATCCGCCACATATTCCCATTAAGTAACTGATTTTATTATAATTTAATTTTATGTAAAATCTCTACCCACAACGCTACCCACAATGAAACATCAGATCAAAACAGAGTTAATCAAGGGTTACTGCGCCTGATCTATATAGTTGAGATTGAGGCCTATGGACCGCACCCCCCCTATCTCAGGGCCCCGCGCCTCGGACCACGGGCCTTTAGTCTTAGCCTAGTAAATTCATTCGGGGGTGATTTTGTTCGATAACGCCATCTCTATTCACGCACTAATTTTAAGCTAAACCGTGATGCTGCTCTGGCTGAGCGGCGTCAATTATTGAGCGGATAGATTTAGGCTGTGCTAGCAATCTAATGCGAGTTCTTATTTGTCTGACAGTTGCAGCCCTATTAACCCCTCTCAGCCACTTCTGGCCCGCTTCTCTCCTTCCTAGCAAACATTGCTCGAAAGAGACCGGAACTAAACTTTGACAAGACCAATCTTTTAGCCCGGATGTAATTCCAAACGGCGCTGCGTTGCCAGGTCCACGGCCTGCTCGCTATAGAGCATTGGTACGTAGTCACCTTCAGCCCATAGCGCGGTGAGATCGCTGTAATGGAGATCCCCAGGGATGCCCGATTGGCCGGGTGCGTTTATCCAAACACTATTGTCCCATGCGCCCACATCCACAACCATACGCACCGATGCTCCTATGCGTACGAGGTAATCGCTCGCGTCGTAATGGGCCAACATCACACTACTACTGTTGCCGCCTTTGTCGTGTGGTCCAACGTCGTAACTGCAATCAAGCGGTGTCAGCGCGTGATCAAACCATCCTTTGTGCAGATCGCCCCATTGCCACGTTTTAGGGTTGTTGCCAAATTGGGCGCAGGCATCGTTCCATGCATGCGCCAGGGTCTCTGACAGGAATGCATCGCGCTGACTAATCTCTTTCAGGCCGGCACGTTCAGCTAGGTTGGGATGCTTCCCCTCCAACAACCGTACAACTGTTGTGACGTTACCAGGCATGAGATACTTGCGCAGCTCGCCGTCAGGTGCCACGCGCGTCAAAAGCGCTGGACGCAAATGGCTAGATAGCCAGAGTTCAAAAAGCATCGCGCCAGCCGAGGTTTTCTTGGAGTGCCCGTCCCAACTGTGCAGAAGATCGCGTGGCGGTGCAGATGCATTGTCTGGCAAGAGCGCCACAATGCGGAGTGACAAGGTAGAAAAGGTGTCGGTTTGCAAAGCCCGATTGGATGCGATGTCCGCTGCATCCCCAGCCCTGATCACATTTGCAACACGGTCCGCGCGCCCATCCTCGAACCATTCAAAGCCCACCGGTGTGGTTGCATGATTCCAGCTGTAGGGTAGGTTCATCTCATTAGAGGAATGCACAAAACCCTTGCCTGGGTTTTCCAAAGCAGGCAGGTCGGCAGCGGTCAGATAGCCATCCCATTCGAACTGCCCTGCGCCACTTACTGGTGTCAGGCCGCGCCAGCCGGTTCGGCGTGGCACAAAGGCGGCGGCCTGCCAGCAGATATCACCACTCGTGTCGGCATAGACCATGTTGACCGAAGGCGCGCCCCAGGTCGCCAGAGCGTCGCGGAAGGCTGGCATGGACTGCGCGCGCATAGACTTGAGGCTACACATGTATGGGGCGGTCCCGGGGTCGGTGAAAATGGTGCGGATAGCCAGCGCAAGGTTTCGCGTATGATCCTCAAAGATGACGGGCCCGTGGCGGGTAAATTGAAGCGGCAAGGTTTGATCTGCCTCACCTTTAACTGCAAAAACCTCATCGACCTGCGTCATCCGTTCAACAGTGTCAACATATTGATATGCTGCAGGGTCGCCCGCAGTGGTTTCATACACCATCACGTCTTCCTGATCAGCACAAAAAATTGTCAGGCTGAAGGCAGCAGAGCCATTGTGCCCAGCCATGATCCCCGGCGAAGACGGCTCGCCCGCGCCGATCAAATCCATGTCTGGTGCGCTGAGGTGGACCATATAACGCAAAGACGGTGCTGCATGGGCGCGGTGTGGATCACTTGCCATAATCGCACGACCCGTGGCACTTAGCGCGGGCGCGATGGCCCAGTTGTTAGACCCTTCCATAGAAGGCGCTGCAGGCTGAACGGTTTTGCCCGCATCTACCACGCACCATTGTGAAGCCTCAGCCAATGTTGCCGTGAGGCGTTTCTGCTGGAAGGTGACTGGGGCCGTGGCTAATTCGTAGACGGCCAAAGCATCGGGGGGCAGGCCCACCTTGTTGCTTGCCAACCACTCGCTGTTAGGAACCGCAGGGGACAAAGGTACGCGTAACAGATCAACGTCGGGGTCGGCCAGTTTGTGTACTTGCGCGCGTGCTAATTCTGATGTGGCATTGCGCGACAGGCAATGTGTGCGAATGCGGACCACATCTTCGGGGTGCCAACGGGCGGGCTCTGTGCCAAGTTTGGAAAATTCTGGGGGCAAGGGTAAAGTGCGCGCGTGCACTTGATCCACCGCCGCGTTGATGCCGGCGGCAAAGGCGGTGCAGATCATCTGCGCATCCTCGCCGTAGGCAGCCCACTCGACCTCCATATCGCCGCGATACAGAAAAAGACGCGCCGCCCGATCTTGCATCAGATAGCCGGGGCCGAAATCAGCAGCGAGCATCCCTAGTCCGCGTTTGCGCCACAAATCAATTTGCCAAAGCCGGTCGCGCGCCGCATTAAAACCTTGAACAAAGAATGCATCCTGTGGGGATTGGGCGCGAATATGTGCCATGCCCCACGTGTCGATTGAAATGCTCGCGGGGGCATTAAGGCCAGGTAGGGTAAACTTGTCCATGTTCGAAACTCCTCGATCGGTACTGGCTGATGGCTCTGATTAGTATTGGCTAATGGCTCTGGCGGCTTGCTGACCCAATGGTACGACGCGTTGAACATATTCTTCTCGCGTCCAGTCTGCGAGAGATCCAGCAACGTGAATGGCCGCGATAGGCTCGCCCTCGTTGTTAAGAACGGGGAAGCCAGCGGCTATTTCACCAGATAAGATCTGGTTTATTGTCAGCGAATACCCTTTGGTGAGGGTCTCGGCGATATGGTCCATGATCTCGTCGACCTCACTCACCGTATCTGGCGTGAAGGGGCGGCGGTCCGAGCGTTCGACGATGTCGCGCGCTTGTTCGCTTGGCAGCTTAGATAGGATTGCCCAACCACCAGAACTGCAAAATGTGGGGACGCTATGGCCAACGAGAGAGGAATTAAGTGTTTGCCGTTTGGTTTGCAGACGCACCGCATACAACACACGTAAGTCATCAAACAAAGACAGGTCCACGCGTTCTCGGACAGACTTGCGCAGTTCTTGCAACACCGGCGTGGCGCGTCGCACCAGCGGGTCTAGGCGCAGGCAATCCAAGGTGTGATCCAAAATTCTAACACCGGGGATAAAGCCGTTTCCTTCAGTATCGCGCCGCACGTAGCCAAGCTTCCTTAACGTATGGACCATCCGTTGTGCGGCACTGCGGTCGACACCTGAGCGGGCGACCAGCTCTGACAAACTTAGTGGGCCGTCGGCGTGATGGAAGGCCGACAAAATCGTCAGGGCTTTTTCCACGGATTGAACGAAAAGCGATCCTTTGCGGTCTGATGCATTTAATTCACGCCGACCTGGCTCGGCTCGGGTAGTGTTTCTGGGCATTTACTACACCTCTTTTGCAGTACTATTGACTTAGGGTCATTTTGATACATAGTATTATTATACAATTTAACTGTATCGCAATGCAGTATAGTTAAATTAACTTGGGCGTAAAGTGCCTAAGTGACTGACAGGGGGGGAGCAAGATGTCGATGCGAGTTGCGCTGGCTGGATTTCTGCACGAAACAAACACATTTGCCCCTACGAAGGCGCACATGTCAGATTTTGTGCAAGGGGGTGGATACATGCCGTTTGCACGCGGTGCTGATCTTTTGCCACTTAGCCGCGGCATCAATCTTGGTATTGGCGGTGCAGTGGAGCAAGGCGAATTGTTAGGCTGGGAAATGGTGCCGGTGCTTTGGGCTGGGGCCATACCATCTGCACATGTTTGCAAAGAAGCTTACCAAAGCATTACCGACGAGATTGTAGTGGGCATTTCAGCGGCGCTGCCTTTGGATGGGGTCTTTATTGATCTGCATGGGGCGATGGTGGCTGAGCACGAAGACGATGGTGAGGGCGCGCTATTGCAGCGGGTGCGCGCGGCTGTCGGACCGGGTGTGAAGATCGCGGTGGCGCTTGATTTGCACGGAAATATTACACAAGCAATGGTTGATTCCGCAGATGTTCTGGTGGGTTTTCGAACCTATCCGCATGTTGATATGGCAGAGACGGGCAGGCGCGCTGCAGTGCAGTTAGACCGGCTGATGACGCGGCGCGCACCTTTTGCCAAAGCGTTCCGGCGGTTGCCGTTTCTGGTGCCAATCGCTTGGCAAAGCACGCAGGATCTTCCAGCAAGGGGGATTTACCAATTGGTAGCAGAGATCGAACGCGACGCGGTCTCTAGCACATCATTTTTCTTTGGTTTTCCAGCAGCGGATTTTCCGGGTTGTGGCCCCACAGTGATTTGCTATGGCGAAACGAAAAGCGACGCAGACGCTGCTGCTGACCAGATTGAACAAGCAGTGCTGAAGGCAGAACCGGATTTTGGGGGCAAAACCTTTGACCCGGATGCGGGCGTGATCGAGGCGATGCAGATCGCGGAAAGCGCCAGCCGACCAGTAGTGATTGCCGATACCCAAGACAACCCCGGCGCGGGGGGGGACTCAAACACCACCGGCATGTTGCGGGCTTTGGTTCGGCAAAACGCGCAAAGTGCAGCGATTGGCAATATGGTTGACCCCAAAGCGGCAAAAGCTGCCCATGCTGCAGGGGAGGGGGCCGAGATTGAGATCGCGCTCGGCGGCTTTTCAAACATCCCCGGTGACAGCCCCTATGAAGGGCGCTTTTCCGTAGAGACTTTGAGTGATGGAAAGCTCATTGCCAAGGGCCCATTTTACGGTGGGGCACCCCTTGATTTGGGTCCATCGGCCTGTTTGCGCATTGGTGATGTGCGCGTTGTTGTGACTAGCAACAAAGCCCAGATGGCAGATCAAGAGATGTACCGCTTTGTCGGAATCGAACCCACCGCACAAAAAATATTAGTTAACAAAAGCTCGGTTCATTTTCGTGCGGACTTTGATCCGATTGCAGAAACTATACTGACCTGCGCAGCACCCGGCCCGATGCCTGTGAGCCCCGCCAGCCTTCCGTTTCGCAATCTAGCACCTGGCATTCGGCTGGAACCAATGGGACGGGCATTTGCCCCCACCGCCGCGGAGAAAGAATCCACATGACGAGATTTACTGAATTACCAAACCGCGCCACAAAAAGATGATCAAGATCGGCGTAATTACCATCAACTATGGGAGACTAAAATGAAGTTATCTAAAACCTTGAAATCCAAGTCGCCAGGGCTGAGTGGTTTGCTGCGCAGCTCGCTGCTGTCAGCGACTGTTGCTGGAATGGCGCTGATGGCAGGGCCAACGTTTGCCCAGACGCTGACGGCGGTCAAACACTCCGCCCTGCGTGTGCTCGATCCGATCATGACCACGGCTTACATGAGTCGGAACCACGGCTACATGATCTTTGACACACTCTATGCCCTGGACAGTGATCTGGTGCCGCAGCCGCAGATGGTTGAAAGCCATACTGTGTCTGACGATGGGTTGACCTACAAATTCACACTGCGCACTGGGTTGAAATTCCACGACGGTGCGCCTGTAACAGGCGAAGACGTCGCTGCATCCATAGCCCGTTGGGGCGAACGGGACGGTATGGGTCAAGTTCTGATGAGCTTTGTCCACAGCATGTCGGGTGACGGGAACGTCTTTGTCATGCAGCTCAAGAAACCCTACGGCTTGGTGATAGACAGTCTGGCGAAGCCATCGTCAAACGTGCCTTTCATCATGCCTAAGCGGCTGGCAGAGACACCTTCAACAGAGCCAATCCCAGATCAAATTGGATCAGGCCCCTTTGTTTGGGTCGCAGATGAATTCCAGCCGGGTGTGAAGGCAGTTTATGCCAAGAACGAAGACTATGTACCGCGGGACGAACCTGCAAGCTGGGCTTCGGGTGGCAAAGTGGTCAAAGTGGACCGTGTCGAATGGGTCGTTATTTCGGATGATCAAACCACACTGAATGCGCTTCAGGCTGGAGAGATCGACTATTGGGAATCTCCGCCAAATGATTTGCTGCCAATCCTTCAGGGGAACAGCGACATTACCGTGCGCAACCTCAATAAGATGGGGATGCAGACCATCATGCGCCCGAACACGTTGCATCCGCCTATGGATAACGTGCTTATCCGCCGCGCAGCTATTGCGGCCGTTTATCAGAAAGACGTTCTGGACGCACTGGTTGGCAGCTCGGAGTACTACAACCTATGTGGTGCGATGTTCGTGTGTGGCACGCCACTAGCCTCTGCTGTTGGCTCTGAGACCCTCACCGAGGGCAACGGCATGGACAAGGCCAAGGCCCTGCTTGCCGAAGCCGGTTATGATGGTACGCCCATCGTGATCATGCACCCAACAGACGTGGGCTCTTTGCGCACACAGCCAGTTGTAGTGGCGCAAGCCATGCGCGACGCCGGCTTTGTGGTCGATCTGCAAGCGATGGATTGGCAGACCCTTGTGGGACGCCGTGCAAGCCAGGCACCGATTGCCGAAGGCGGTTGGAACCTGTTTATAACCAATTGGGTGGGCGCAGATGTGTTCAACCCACTGGTCAACAACATGGTCAACGGCAAAGGTTCTGACGGTGGTTGGTTTGGTTGGCCGGATGTACCCAAGCTCGAAGAGCTGCGCATGTCTTATGCAACGGCGGGGACGCTAGATGATCAGAAAATGCTGGCGGAGGAAATCCAAAAGATATCCTACGAAGAAGGTGTTTATGCACCTATCGGTCAGTACTTCATCCCATCCGCTTGGTCGTCCGAATTGGAAGGGGTGTTGGACGGTCCAGTACCGTTCTTCTGGAACATCTCGAAGTAAACTAAGCTTTCCCGCCCCGCGCATCCTGTATGCGGGGCGGGTCTCTGCCCTTTCCCCGCAGGCTAAGGCCTGCCCGAATTTTTGAGAGGTCGCCGCATGTACGGCTATATCCTGCGACGCTTGTTGGCCGCGATTCCAGTGATGGGGTTTGTTGCTCTCTTTGTGTTTTTGCTTTTACGTCTGACACCCGGTGATCCGGCTGCGATTCTTGCAGGCGACACTGCGACGCCCGCGCAGTTAGAAGCAATCCGAACTTCGCTGGGTCTGAACGATCCGCTGTTTGTGCAATTTTTTAACTGGATCAGCGATCTACTGCGTGGTGATTTTGGCACTTCAATCTTGTCGGGAAAACCCGTGATCGAATTGATTGCCGACCGGATGGAGCCGACAATTTCACTCGCGCTGACCACGATTACCTTATCCGTCATCATCGCCGTCCCACTTGGAGTTATTGCCGCATGGAAACAGGGCACGCTGATCGACCGCTTTGTCATGCTGTTGTCGGTGTTGGGATTTTCTGTACCGGTCTTTGTCATTGGCTATTTGATGATTACACTCTTCTCGATGCAACTAGGCTGGTTCCCTGTACAAGGTTTCAAACCCATTGGGGACGGCGTGGGTAACTTTTTGCATCGCATTGCATTGCCAACCTTCACGCTGACGCTGCTTTACATTGCACTGATTGCGCGGATCACTCGGACCTCAATGTTGGAAATTCTGGGTGAAGATTATGTGCGCACGGCCCGGGCCAAGGGATTGCCCGAAAGCCGTGTCCTGATGCGCCACGCCCTGCGCAATTGTTCCGTGCCGATAATCACAGTGATCGGCATTGGCTTTGCGCTGATCATCTCTGGCGTGGTGGTGACCGAAAGTGTGTTCAACCTCCCGGGGCTGGGCCGCCTTACCGTCGATGCTGTTCTGTCTAGGGACTATCCGGTGATCCAAGCGGTGATTTTGCTGGCCTCCCTTATCTATGTGCTGATCAACCTGCTGATCGACATCTTTTATGTGCTTCTTGACCCAAGGATCCGTTATTCATGACTGATCAAATGACATCTATCCCACCGGCGGAGCGAGTGACGGCATTGTCTCGCGTGCGCGAGATTGTGACCTCCAGCCCGCTGGTGTTCATTGCCGCTGTGATCCTTGCGATCATCGTACTTTCGGCGCTCTTTGCTCCTTGGGTGGTCCCGCATGACCCTGTGCGCCTGACACCCTCTGTGCGCCTGAAATCCCCAAGCGAGACCTACTGGCTGGGCACTGACGCTTTTGGGCGCGATCTGTTTTCACGCATCATCTACGGTGGACGGATATCGCTGGTGGTCGGCGCGGCTGCTGCGGTCTTTGCTGTGGTCTTAGGTTTGACCCTTGGGCTGCTTGCTGGCTACATCCGCTGGATTGATGCTGTACTTATGCGGATGGTCGATGGTCTGATGGCAATTCCTAGCATCCTGTTGGCCATTGCGATCGTGTCACTTTGGGGCGCGAGCCTTTGGACCGTGCTCGTTGCCATCACGATTCCCGAAGTGCCCCGTGTCGTGCGCCTTGTCCGATCCTTGGTTTTGTCCGCGCGTGAGGAACCCTATGTAGAGGCTGCAATCGCTGCAGGGTCTTCAACCTTTCTGATCATGCGCCGCCATTTGGTGCCCAACACGGTTGCACCGCTCATCATTCAAGGCACTTACATCTGTGCTTCTGCTATCTTGACCGAGGCAATCCTTTCGTTTCTCGGTGCAGGTATTAATCCAGAAACACCAAGCTGGGGCAATATCATGGCCGAAGGCCGCATCTACTTCCAGATCAACCCCGGCATCGTGCTGTGGCCTGGTTTGGTTGTGTCGGTTGCGATTTTGTCGATCAACCTTTTGGGGGATGCGGTGCGCGATGCGCTTGACCCCCGCATGGCCAAGCGAGGGATCGAAAGATGACCGGTAGCTTACTCAATATTCGAAATCTGCGCATTGCGCTGAATGGCGCAGATGACCAACAGGTTGTTAAAGGCCTGAACTTGTCGATTGAACCGGGGCAGACCATGTGTCTGGTAGGCGAAAGTGGCTCGGGTAAATCGCTGAGCGCCTTAGCGACGATGGGGTTGTTGCCATCGGTGCTGTCCCCCCTTGCAGGGTCTTCTATCTTGCTCAAAGGTGAAGAGTTGTTGACCGCCAACTCCACGCGGTTGCGCGATTTGCGTGCGACCGGCATGTCGATGATCTTTCAGGAACCGATGACCGCGCTGAACCCGGTGGCTCGCGTAGGCCAGCAGATCGAGGAAGTGCTGGAGTTCCACACAACCCTATCGCAATCGGACCGCCGCAAGCGCGTTATTGAGATGATGGAACAGGTGCATTTGCCTGATGTGGACAAGATGTATGGCTCGTTTCCGCACCAGCTTTCTGGTGGGCAACGCCAGCGGATCATGATCGCCATGGCGCTGGTGATGCGACCGCAACTGTTGATCGCGGATGAGCCGACAACAGCGTTGGATGTCACGACACAAGCGCAAATCCTAAGTCTGATCCGTGAACTGCGCGAACAGCAGGGTGCCGCTGTCCTTTTCATCACCCACGACATGGGCGTGGTGTCAGAAATCGCTGATGACGTGACCGTGCTGAAACTGGGCGAGGTGATGGAAACGCAAGACGTCGACAGCCTGCTGCGCCGTCCGCAGACAGACTATACCCGCGATCTACTGCGTTCCGTCCCCAGCCAAGTACCCCGCATGGCGCGCGATGGGATGTCAGACAAAATCGTGCTGGGCACTGACAAGTTGTGCAAGACGTATGGCGGTGGTGGTTTTATCAACCGCACGCGTGAAGTTAAAGCAGCGCAGGACGTTAGTATCAAACTGATGAAGGGCCGGACGCTTGGCATTGTGGGTGAAAGTGGGTCGGGTAAATCGACTGTTGCGCGTTGCATCATCCGGTTGATTAATCCCACATCCGGCAGCATCACGGTTGGGGGTATAGACATCGCCACACTCAGTCAAAAAAAGTTGAAACCCCAACGCAAAAACATGCAAATCGTGTTCCAAGACCCGATGCGGTCGCTTAACCCGCGTATCGAAGTTGGTCAGTCTGTCATCGAAGGACCGCTGAACTTTGGTGTGCCAAAGGATGAGGCGATGGCGCGGGCACGGGAGTTGTTGGAGCTGGTAGGCTTGCCCGCCAGCGCCGTGGACCGCTTTCCGCACCAGTTTTCTGGCGGGCAGCGCCAAAGGATTGCAATCGCGCGGGCCTTGGCAATGGACCCCGATGTGCTTGTCGCGGATGAGGCGGTGTCTGCACTTGACGTCTCGGTGCAGGCGCAGGTTCTGGACCTGCTAGCCGAATTGCAGGAACGGTTGGGACTTGGCATCTTGTTCATCACTCATGATCTGGGCGTAGCCGCGCAAATCTGCGACGAAGTGATCGTTATGCAGAATGGCCGCGTGGTTGAATACGGCCCCGCGGGTCAAGTGCTGGGCGCACCGCAACAAGACTACACTAAAACGTTGATTGCCGCAGCTCCGGGGCGGCATTGGGATTTTGCCAATTTTAGACCCTTCTCAGAAAACCCCGAGAAAACTGTACTTATTAAGGATTGATATCATGGCTGTTTTGCCCATCATTGACGAAAGCACGGACGAACTGACGGCTATCTTTAAAGACCTGCACGCGCACCCGGAAGTTGGTTTTACCGAAATCCGTACCGCCGCCATCGTCGCTGACAAGTTGCGTGAATACGGCGTCGATGAGGTTCATACGGGTGTCGGTGAAACTGGAGTTGTGGGCCTGATTAAAGGCAACCGGGAAGGGCAGCGCAGGGTTGGCCTACGTGCGGATATGGATGCGCTGCCGATCCATGAGGAAACCAACCTACCTTATTCATCGACCAATCCTGGCGTAATGCACGCCTGCGGGCATGATGCACACACGACCATGTTGTTGGGGGCGGCGAAACATCTGGCTAAGACAAGGAATTTTGTGGGCACCGCTGTGCTGATTTTTCAACCTGCCGAAGAGGGTTTGGGCGGTGCGCGCACTATGATCAAAGACGGCCTGTTCGACCGCTTTCCTTGTGATGAAGTGTATGGCATGCACAACTCCCCAAATGGCGAGTTAGGCACCTTCGGCATCTGCAAAGGAGTTGCGATGGCTGGCGCGTCGTTTTTTGACATTACAATTCAAGGTAAGGGCAGCCACGCCGCCATGCCTCAACAATCGCGCGACCCTTTGGTGATTGCTTCGGCGCTTGTCGGCAGCCTGCAAACCATCCTTTCGCGCAATGTGGCCCCATTGGATACCTGCGTGCTGTCTGTTACTCAGCTGAATTCAGGATCGGCATATAACATCGTGCCGGACACTGCGACGCTGGCCGGAACCATCCGTTATTTTAAAGACGAAGTCTGCACATTGGCTGAGGGGCGAATGCGTGAGTTGTGTCGGGGATTTGCCGTCGCCTATGGCGTCGAAATCCACATCGATCTGCGCAACATCTTCGATGTGCTGGTCAACGATGCCAGCCTATCGGACGCCTATATGGAAGCGGCCGCTGACATTGTGGGCAAGGACAAGATCTCTAACACGGACGAGCCGGCAACAGGGTCGGAAGACTTTGCCGATATGCTCAAGGTTATTCCGGGTGCCTATTGCCGGGTCGGCCATTCCGGCACCACTGGGCTGCACAATCCGAGCTTTTTTCTTGACCCCGAAATTCTGCCAGTTGGTGCGTCCATCATGGCGCGTATTGCTGAACGTCGTCTTACGTCCAAAGGAGATATGATATGAACCCACTTGAATTGCCATTTGACATTGATGAGATGCTGGCCGGGCTCAAGCCCTGGATCGAATGCGAAAGTCCGACCTACGATGCCGCCGCAGTCAACCGCATGATGGATATCGCAGCCTATGACATGGCCACACTGGGTGCGCATGTCGAACGCATCCCGGGCCGCTTGGGGTTTGGTGGCTCGGTGCGTGCCCGTTTCCCACACCCTGATATGGGTCGAGTGCCAGGTATCTTGATCGCTGGACACATGGACACGGTGCATCCCATTGGAACGCTAGAGGTGCTGCCGTTCAAACGTGAAGGGGATATTTGCTATGGCCCCGGCCTGATGGACATGAAGGGTGGCAATTACGTGAGTTTGGAAGCTATCCGTCAAATGATCTTTGCGGGGCTGCAAACGCCATTACCGGTCACGGTACTCTTTACTCCGGATGAAGAGGTTGGCACGCCCTCAACGCGTGATCTGATCGAGGCAGAGGCTGCGCGAAACAAATACGTACTGGTGCCGGAACCGGGTCATGAAGATGGCGGTGTGACCATTGGGCGCTACGCAATTGCACGCTTTAACCTTGGCACTGTTGGTCAGCCTAGCCATGCAGGTGCCCGATTAAAAGACGGCAAATCTGCCATTGCTGCCATGGCACGTAAAATTGTTGAGATTGAAGACATGACTGGTCCTGATTGCACCTTTAGCGTTGGGGTTATTCATGCCGGACAATGGGTGAACTGCGTGTCGTCTTTTTGTGATGCTCAGGCGTTGAGCATGGCAAAGAAGCAAGAAGACCTTGATGACGGGGTGGCGCGAATGCTAGCTCTGCAAGGCGTGGCGAACGGTGTTGAATTCCAGGTTTCACGGGGCGTTACCCGGCCTGTGTGGCTTCCAGATGAGCCTGGCACGCGAGAAATCTTCGAGGTCGCAAAAGATATCGCGAAAGAATTGGGCTTCGATATGAAGGGCCGGAGTCAAGGCGGAGGTTCAGATGGCAATTTCACGGGGGCAATGGGGATCCCGACGCTCGATTCACTAGGTGTGCGGGGACAGGGCCTCCATACACTTAATGAGCATATTTACGTTGACAGCCTTCTAGAACGTTCACGATTGATAGCTGGGTTACTGATGCGGTTGAGCTAATTAAGTGGTAAGGCGACCCAAGCGCTTCCAGCACTTCAACAAGAATATCGGAATCTTTGCGGGCCCGTTTCCGTGTGATCTTGTCGCGCTTACGTTCCGGTCTCTGAACTCACTGATGCGGCCTTTCGCTAAAAAGCCAAGGGGCTTTTGCCGCCAACGACGAATGGTGGCGGCTGAAGTTGCCTCATCACCGGCGGCAACCCTTATCATGACCTCTCCCATCGAGGTTTTCACCTTGTTGGCATTGCCGATCTTCTCGGCGACCATGTCATAGAGGGTGCTGCTGCAAGGTGCTGACGGGCGGCTAGAAAAATACCTGCCAGCGTGTGACGGATGTGACGCGTTTTCCCACATGTATTAAGTTTCAGAAAAATATTACTCTGTTTGACAGTGTACCTCTATGACAAACAGTTCTGAGTACGACCAGCTTGACGACCTCGACCGAATGATACTTACGGAGTTATCCCTGGATGGTCGTATGAGTTTAACCGCTTTGGCCAAGAAGTTGGGAATTTCGAAAACGCCGTGTAGTGTCAGAGTTGGGCGGCTTGTCAGTGAAGGGGTTATTGTTGGATTTCGTGCTGTTCTCGATCCTATCGAGTATGCAAGAACGTTAGAAAATTTGCCATCTATCCATGCTCGGCCAAAGGGAGCAATTATTTTGGCGAGCCTTGATGGCGATTATGTTGGATGTGTTATGTACCAAGAAATGGCCCCCAAATTGGCCGAAGTAAAACGCTTATTTGTAGCTGAGAGCGGGCGCGGACATGGCGTTGGTCACATACTTTTGACCGAAATTTTTCGGTATATGAAAAATGATGGCTATGAGCGAACACAATTCAGTTCGGCGCGGTTCTTGACACATGCTCGTGACCTTTATGAAAAGGTTGGTTTTGAAGAAATTCCGTTGCCGCAAGATATTCCTGACGAATTAGCTGAAACAGTTTATTTTATGGAAAGAGCGTTGAATGTTACGCAAAATCAAAGCTCAACTTTAAGGGATAATGCGGTCTGAGATGGTATATTTGGTAAGCGAAATTGACCTTATTGGATGAAAAGCATTTTTGACCCCACCCATTTGTAAGAACTGATCCATTAAAGGCGTAAAGACGGCTGAGTGTGTCTAACAACACTATAAACCCTCGAATATTCTTATGTCTCTGTTTGCGCCTCCGTCTAAAGCAGCGAGTGCTTTCTGATACTGTGGGCTTTCGTAGGCAGCTAAGGCTAATTCGTATGACTGGAACTCAATTATAACAGTGCTTTGTTCTATGCCGTTTTCACGAACTGATAGGTTTGAGCCTGGCTTCGCCATGACGATCACCTGTCCGCCAGCCAGTTCCATAGCATCTCTCGCCAAAGGGTTATATGCTGCTTTTTTAGCTGCATTTGCTTCACTCCTGTGAGCGCTTAGTATGTATCCTTTGGGCATTGGGACTGTCTGACGTCAGCGCCTATGGGTCCAATTAGCTGCATTTGATAAGAGAGAGTTCTTGGCTCATCGTAACCACTGAGGAGTGGAAGATGAGACAGACAACTGGAACACGCAAAAGCCCGAGCGAGAAGCTGGTCAAAGATATCAAGCGCGCGACGCGCAAGCAGTATTCATCCGAAGAGAAGATCAGGATCGTCTTAGATGGTTTGCGCGGGGAAGACAGCATCGCTGAACTTTGCCGCCGTGAAGGCATTTCACAGGGCATCTATTACAAATGGTCCAAGGACTTCATGGAAGCCGGTAAGAAGCGGTTGGCTGGCGATACTGCACGCGCTGCGAACACCGACGAGGTGAAAAACCTGCGCCGCGAAGCCCGTGATCTGAAGGAGGTTGTGGCGGAGCAAACGCTCGAACTCCGACTGCTCAAAAAAAGCATGTTCGACGGTGGGGGAGACCACGAATGAGGTATCCCGCATCCGAGAAGTTAGAGATCATTCGGTTGGTCGAAGGATCGCATCTGTCGGCCCGCCTGACGCTGGCCAAACTGGGCATCCCCCGCACCACATTCTACCGTTGGTACGATCGGTATCTGCAGCGTGGTGAGGCTGGATTGAAGGACCAATCTCCCAAGCCGAAACACGTCTGGAACCGCATTCCTGATGAGGTGCGTCGCAAGGTGATCAAACTGGCGTTAAAGGAGACAGAGTTGTCGCCACGAGAGCTTGCGGTGACCTTCACAGATAAGGAAAGTTACTTTGTATCAGAGGCTTCCGTCTATCGTGTCCTTAAGGCGCATGACCTGATCACCAGCCCATCCTTTATCGTCATCAAAGCGGCAAGTGAGTTCAAAGACAAAACCACGGCCATCAATCAGCTGTGGCAGACGGACTTCACCTATCTGAAGATCATCGGTTGGGGCTGGTTCTATCTCAGCACGATCCTTGATGATTACAGCCGCTACATCATTTCGTGGAAGCTCTGCACCAACATGAGGACACAAGACGTGACCGATACGTTGGATTTGGCTTTGGAAGCCTCTGGGTGCGACCAAGTCCATGTCGTCCACAAGCCAAGGTTGCTCAGCGATAATGGTTCCAGCTACGTCTCTGGTGAACTGGCTGAGTGGTTGCAGGGCAAAGGAATGAAGCATTCTCGCGGAGCACCCTACCACCCTCAGACTCAAGGCAAGATCGAACGTTGGCATCAAACTTTAAAGAACCGCATCTTGCTGGAGAACTACTTCCTGCCCGGTGATCTTGAGGCGCAGATTGAAGCCTTCGTCGACCACTACAACCATCAGCGCTTCCACGAGAGCCTGAACAACGTCACGCCATCTGACGTCTACTTCGGACGTGACAAAGCCATTCTAAAACAAAGGGAAAGGATCAAACGAAAGACACTCGAAACGCGACGCTTGCATCACAGACAACGCGCCGCATAATGAAACCAACCAGATGAGCCAAACACTCTCTTAGTTTAAGCAGCTCTTGGTTCCAAAAACCCTGACGACGGACACATTAGTTTGACAGCTCCCAAAAATTGGTTAGTGGGCTAAAGGTATCGTCAATTTTATCAAAGCCCCTGAAGCGGTTTCTAGAAGTTCCAGGCACCCATTATGGTTTTCTATCACTCTGCTTGCAATGGGCAGCCCCAAGCCGCTGCCTGACCCACCACCGGCTTGCGAAAAACGGCTGAGTGCGTGGATATGCTTGCTGATGGGGATGCCAATGCCATCGTCGCTGATGACTAGAAATGCGTTTGATCCGTCCTTTGACAGATCTATTGTGATTTGTCTCAGGCCATCACCACCGTGGGTTAATGAGTTATCGAGCAGATTTAGCACCGCTTCGTGCAGCATCGTTGAGTCTCCCATGACCATCACGTCACCTATGGGGAGGACGCAATTCAGTTCCACGCCGCAATCCATATACTTTTGGGTAAAAGCTGTGCTGACGATGCGCACAAAAGCTACAAGTTCAACAGGCAATCCTGAACGTAGAATGTCAGTGCCGCTTGCGCGTTCAAATGACAAAAGTTTGTTTGTCAGGTCGCTAGCCTCTCTAGCGGCCGTGACCAATTCTGCACTGCGCTTTTTTGCGGCTTTCGGGTTTGGCGCGTTTTCAACGGCTTCAGCTAATGCAAGCACACCAGCCAATGGGTTTCTAAGTTGGTGGGCCGCGTTTGAGATGAATTCATCTTTGGAACTGATCCGCCGCGAAATGCGATCCAGTAATGCGTTAAGCGTATTCACGAGCCCCTGCGTTTCGGCAGGCACAGCACGGCGTATGGGTTTAAGTTCGCTTGGTGTACGTTTTGCGAT
>Ga0307994_1000705_pt1 | contig 22155 bp, 21 predicted proteins | sample EllFjometagen261_FD_203171 | JGI IMG/M metagenome (GOLD analysis project Ga0307994, IMG submission 203171) | Marine microbial communities from Ellis Fjord, Antarctic Ocean - #261 | ecosystem: Environmental > Aquatic > Marine > Unclassified | place: Southern Ocean | collected 2014-11-02 | reverse complement strand
GAACGCGTTCAGCGTTGCCTCTTCGGCCTGGCGCGCTGCTGCCTGGACGCGATCGTTGCGTGATGCGTCAAGCGTTGACGCGAGTACAGATACATAAACACCAATTGGTGTCTCGGTGAACGTTGCATCCTGGGCCCCGGTTGCAGCCAAACGGACCAACTCGCGCAGGTACCAAGTCAGATCTTCAGGGGTTGCCTCGACCCCGAGCTGTTCGACCTCATCCAGGACACTACGCACAGGTTCAGCCAGTGATGTGACATCGAGCGCTGGGCCAACCTCGGTGATGTCAATGACGAGTTCTTCGTGAAATGCTCTCTGCGGATCAAGGTCGCTCTCACCGAATACTCGATACGCCGACGGGCGCGGAACACCAGAGCGGTTGATTGCCTCGGCCAGGGTCACTCGGCCAATGCCACCTGAGAGCCCAACTTCGCTCAACATCTCACGACCAGCTACAAGCAATGCGTTCCTTGCCTGATCTCTTGTGAACTTTCTCTTACTCATGTTCTTCCCACAACTTTTTTGAGCCAGATGACTACAAGGGGATTTCCGCATCTCATACTCAGGCCATGTGACGGGAGTCTCTCATGCGGGAGTGAAGAAACCTAGGAAACTTTACGGCTCTGAGAGCATTTTGACCTGTGTGGATACCCGTAATTGGGTAGTAAATAGGTCAAACAGCCTAGAAATCGACGCGGTTTCGTACGAGACCGCAACCACCACGAATACGCGCCCCGAAACGGGTGACGGTTCAAAAAGGACCTCGACAGCGAGACCTTCAGTACCCAACGGAGCCACATCCTGCATCAAATGGCCTATGTCTACTGATGGGTCGGCAGCAACGGCGCGCGCCGTTTCGCGCGCGATGTGAGAAATGCTGAGCTGTGCGTAGGCCACCAGGGCAACCTGAATAACCGCAAGCACTACGACGATCACAAGCGGGATGATGAGCGCGAACTCAACAGTTGATTGCCCGCGCTCACCACGACGCCTCATGCCGTTAGCGATGTGATCCGTGACAACACCGTGTCGAAGAGTGCCCCGATGGCATCATTGCCTTGTGCCCAGCCGACAACCAACATGGCAATACTCCCTGCCGCAAGTAGCACAAGTGCATATTCGGCGGTCGTCTGCCCACGCTCCATGGCCGACACGGCCAGCGCACAGGTGCAGCTTCGAGAGCTTGCAGACATAGGGCTCCACTCGTCATCGGCCTCACCGATGTGGTCGCCCAGCCCAATTGCGGGGTCCTTCTGGCAGCTGTAATTTCGTGAACGTAGGTACATAGGTGTTCCTTGATCGGAGTTGTGCCACCAGCGGCGACACGTCAAGGGGAAGCAGCGATATTGAAACTCGAGATGGTGTCGATGACCACCGGCACGACGGTGACCAGCAAGAAGGCTGGCAACACGCACGTGACCAGTGGGAACAGCAGCACCACGGGAAGCCTTCGCGCTCTTGCTTCGGCGCGACGACGTCGTTCCGCGCGAGTGTCCGCCGCGAGCTGAGCCAGGTTGGCCGTGATGGGGGCGCCATATCGTTCTGTCGCAATGAGGGCAGCGATGAGCGGACGGACCTGTGGGCCCAGCAGCCCCGGCACCTGCTCTAGCGCATCACTAAGTAAACGTCCGCCTGTGACCTGACGGATACACCACGCAAAGGCTTCAGCAATATCAGCATCGGACCACTCGCTCACTTGGCGGACAGCCTCGCCGACCGTGTTGCCACTGAGCAGCGCCACCGCAAACAAGTCGATGACATCACCAAGCGCGGCACCAACTCGATCCTGGTCGTGCAGCCCTCTACGACGACGGCGCAGCGTGGTGTGAGTCCACACGCCCACGGCGACAACGATCGCAAACCCGATGTTGAGCAAGCCAATTATCGATACGACAACAACACCGACACCGACAGAGCGATCCAGGGACGGATCGACAGGCCGGCGAAATGTGGATCGTACGTATCGTCCAATACGTTCGAACCCTGATCGTTGCGCCGGCACTGCCAACGGCTGGCCCATTCGCGGTGGGCGAGGCACCGGCCTGCGAACGACCGTTACTACGCCAACGATCGTGGGAATCAGAATGAGCCCCACCGACGCTGCTGTCATTGAGGCGACAGTCGACGAATTATCGCGGCCATCCAAAGCCAGCCAACAACACCGAGGACAACAGCGGCGACCAGGCAGACCTGACCCAATGGTTCCCCGGTGAGAAACCGCACGGTTCCCTGATTACCGATTACATCAATACCAAGAAACAGTGCCGGCAGCAGGACAAGTGCCTGCATTGACGCGGCCGCCTGCGCGGACTGCGAACGGATCTCTGCCGCCAGCGCAGCACGGTCGCGCAGCGAATGACTGACCCCATCGAGCGCTCGCATCGTGCCCGCTTCGTTCCGACTTGCCAGTGCCAGCGCAGCAGCAACGATGCGCACCTCCGGGCGTGGCATCCGTTCGACCCACGCTTGCAGTGCGTGTGGTGTTGGTTGACCACGACCGACGCCACCAACCACGACGGCTAGTTCGCCTCCCACGGTTGACGGTCCGTCGACTGCGGCCTCGCGAAGTGCCTGCGTCAGCGATGCTCCGCTGCGTAACGAACGCCCGATCATGTCAACGACATCGGGCAATGCCGCGACGAGTCGCTTGGTGCGGCGCCCAGCCCACCGGCGAGCGAAAAGCAACGGGACCACGACAACCGCTACCCCCATGACAATGCTCTGGGCTATGCCGACCAGAACCAGCACAGCACCGCTGATCGCAGCGCCGAACCCGAGCCAGAGCACAAGGGCACGGACGTGGTCATCTGTGAGGTCAGCCTCGAATGCAAAACGAGCGAACGGAGCTGGCAACGACGATCGCTGCCGACACGACCCCGACCGCGGGTGCAGGCGAGCAAGAGGCTGGGCTGGGCTACGCCAGTTCCCAACACGACCCGCTGGGATGGGGTCAGGCATGCACGCCGTCGCCGGTTGAAGCGACACCAAGAAACTCACCGTCTCGCATAGCCCAACCTTCATCGGGGCCGCATCTGTAGATCGATCGGACTCGACGCTCGCCGTGTGATCCTCGTTCAAGATGCACCACAAGATCGACCGCCGAGCGCACGTGCTCGCGGACAACCTGGAGCGGCAAGTCGACATCGGCCATCAACGCCATCGCTTCGATCCGGCGCAACGCATCGAGCGGCGAGTTCGCATGGCAGGTAGACATTGAGCCGTCATGGCCGGTATTCATCGCCTGGATCATGTCGAGCGCCTCGGCACCTCGGACCTCGCCGATCACGATGCGGTCCGGGCGCATTCGCAGGGCATTGCGCACCAGTGCGCGAATAGAGATCTGGCCGACGCCTTCGGCATTGGCTGGCCGGGTTTCGAGTCGAACCGTATGGTCACCAGGCAGCCGCAGCTCCGCGGCATCCTCTATCGTGATGACCCGCTCGCCAGGCTTGATATGACCAGCCAGCGCATTCAAAAGTGACGTCTTGCCTGATCCTGTGCCACCGCTGACGACGATGCTCTTGCGGCGCAACAAGGCGTCAACCAGGAAGGCTTCGCTGTCGGGTTCGCAGAAATCACCGAGCTCGAATGCCTGATCTCGGAACCTCCTGATGGTGAGATATGGGCCATCGACCGCCAACGGCGGCACCGCAATATTTACTCGGCTCCCGTCGGCGAGCCGAGCATCAACAAACGGCGCCGTGCGATCGACACGAAGACCGAGTGGATCAAGGATGCGGTCAATGACGACGCGCAACGCGTCGCCGTCGATGAGGACATCGGTACTGATCATGGATCCGTTGCGTTCGATCCATACCGGACCTGGACCATTTACCATCAGCTCGGTTGTGTCGCCGTCTTGCAACAACTGCTCGAGCGGACCGAGCCCGAAGAGCAGACGTGATACCCGTTCGGCCACTGCTGTGACTTGGTTTTCTGCCAGCAGTGGAGCTCGGGATTCGACATACCGTTCGATCATCGACGTGTCGACATGTCCATCGAGTTCGACAAGCTGCAAATGCACTTGACGAGTTACGTCGTCGAGAGGGTCCGGTTGTGTCATGGCCGTCGCACGCTTTGCGCAATCCCCAGGTGACCGGGGTCATGCAACATCGAGCGACACCCGCCCCAGCGCACGTAGCAGACTGCGCGGGAGCCGAGCCGTAGCCAGCCCCGCATCGAGACTTCGAGCGATGCTCGCATCGACCGCGATCTGGGCGATGACAGGCGCGCCCGTAACCGCTTCGACGTCGGCTCGCCCGAGGTGGCGACCCTGCTCTTTCACCACCACTACCGCCGTCGGCGTGAACGAGCTGACTTGTGCAGCGCGCAGGTTCAAGAAGCACTCGCGGACGACCAGCAGAGATACCGGCGCCCCGGCCACAAACTGGCGGCAAAAGTCTTGCTGCCTGCCCACGACCCCACAGTCGACAATGACACGCCGCTCCGATATGCCGAGAGCGTGAAGTAACGGCGCGGCATCGGCGGGGAACGACCCAGCACCACGAGGCACAAGCGTCAGATCGGTTCGCACCGGACGCTCGATGCGAGCAAGTGCTGCTGCCGCCGGCTCGGGGATAGCGCACCAGTCCGTTATGCCGGGCGCAGCGTCGGTCTCGTCGAGGTCAGTGCCACCAAGCAAAGCAGGGAGGTCGCCGCACAGATCAACGAGAACTGTCGGCTCTGCTCGTTCGACTTGGGCGATCGCTAACATCGCCGCCACGCTGGTGACGCCGACGCCACCCTTTACTGACCACACCGCAATTGTCACGGTCGGCCTCCCTACATGTACATCGCATCGAGGGGGAAGCTCAGACGTGCGGTCAGTGACACGAACTTAGGCCACCACTCTCCACCTCGCAACCCCCAAACTGTGTCATCTTGCTGCTCCTGCGTCGCAACCCGTTCAAGCACGGAGCCCGGCAACACGCGACTCAGGTCGCTCCGTCCCTCCGCTCCTGTGTGGTCTTGCTGCTCCTGCGTCGCAACCCGTTTAAGCACGGAGCCCGGCAACACGCGACTCAGGTCGCTCCGTCCCTCCGCTCCTGTGTGGTCTTGCTGCTCCTGCGTCGCAACCCGTTCAAGCACGGAGCCCGGCAACACGCGACTCAGGTCGCTCCCCCACGAGGACCGGCGAGGCGGAGTGCGAACGCATCCGGGCGTAGCCCGAGGGAAAAGGAGAATGGCGGAGGTGGACGGGAATCGAACCCGCCGGACGAGGATCACTCGTCCCAACCGCTTTGAAGGCGGCGGAGCCCACCAGGTACTCGTACACCTCCGGGGTGGTTACCAGACTCTACCGCCTGGTCGAAACCTGAACTACCTGAACTGCCGGGACCGTAGACCCGAGAACCCGAAAACAGGGTTCCGGCGAGGGACGAGCCGAAACCCGGACTACCCCTAGACAGCGAGCAGGTCGCGTGCGCCAGTGTCTGATGACGGGTGACGCAGTTTCGACATGGCACGAGCTTCGATCTGACGAATTCGTTCGCGTGTCAGATTGAAGTGTTCACCGACCTCTTCGAGGGTGCGGGGTTCGCCACGATCGAGACCAAAGCGCAGCTTCAGAATCTCGCGTTCGCGCTCGTCGAGTGGGCCAAGAAGGCGATTGATCTCATCGGGGAGCAGTGCAGTCGCTGCAACCTCGAACGGCGATTCTGCGCCGCGATCCTCGACAACATCACCGAGTTCAGCATCGCCGTCTTCGCGCAGAGGCTCCGACAATGAAAGTGGTTCGGCAGCGAAACGAAGTGCCTCGGTCACCTTGTCTTCGGGCATCTCGACTTCGGCGGCGAGTTCGACCAGCGTGGCGGGGCGGCCGTACTTCAGCTCAAGACGGGCACGCGCTTTTTGCAAGCGGGCCAGGGTGTCGCCGGCATGCACCGGAAGCCGGATGGTCCGGCCGGTGTTGGCGATGCCACGGGTGATCGCTTGGCGGATCCACCAGGTGGCATAGGTCGAGAACTTGAAGCCCTTGCGCCAGTCGAACTTCTCGACGGCGTGCATCAGGCCGAGGTTGCCTTCTTGAATCAGGTCGAGCAGGGGGAGACCCGAGGCCTGATACTTCTTTGCAATGGACACAACAAGTCGCAGGTTCGACTGCACGAAGGTTCGCTCGGCGTCGTCGCCGGAACGCACCTGGCGGCGCAGCTCGCGCTTGCGTGCCGCTGTCGGCTTTTCGTCTTCGTCGAGCTCGGTCCGAGCGGCCGAACCCTTTTCGATCATTTGCGCCAGACGAACTTCGTCGTCTTTGGTCAGCAGCCGGTATTGGCCGATGTCAGTCAAATAAAGGCGTACGAGGTCTTCCTCGTCTCGCTCCACACGCTCTTTGGCCACAAGCACCCCTGCAATTGAGTCCAGCAGACGGACGTAACGCCGCCTTGTTTGCCACGATAGCGAGGCAGCTGGGTGGCCCAACGTTAACGCAATCGCAATCTGTGCGGAAGCAGAAATTTGGCATGTTTCCGCCAAATTGTGAGGATATTTTTTGATGAACTGGCGAATAATTGTCTACCGAGCCGGCAAAACCAAATTGATAGGCGTGTCTCATCCCTTGTAAGCGCTCCATCTGTTGGATGGACAACTCATCGTTGTGACAAGTCAGCCAGGGATCACAGGTGGTGTATTGGCACACAAAGATTGACGCTGGTCTACGTTCTTGTCGATGTCCAAACACGACGCCATCCCTATCCAAAGGACACGGCCGGAAGACGAATGGAACTGGGCCCGCACCCATCGCTTCAGCGCCGCCCAGATTGAACGTCCAAGCTCAAACCAGCAACTCCAAGCCGTAATCGCGGGCGCTGCTTCCACGAACCGAACAGTCCGATGTGTTGGCACCGAGGACACGTCGATTCGGGCGGTCGAAGTTGCTACCGCCGACGGCGACCTGAGACGAATCGATGCGCAGCACGCCTTTGCCGCCAGCGATCCAACGGGCTTGTTCCGTAACGCGTGGTTCGATACGACCCTGGGATAAGGGCTCGAAACAAGTAAGAAACAACCAATCCATCGACACCAGGCCGGCCGCTGTATGTGGTCAACTACCACGGTGCGCCGAAACCTCGCCCTGTGCCTCGTGCTCCTCAGCCTCACCGCCGCGGCATGCAGCAGTTCCAACGATGACCAAACCGAAGCTGCGGCAACTGATGACATTGCGGCAGAAACGGTCGCTGAACCAGACCACGACGCTGCCCCGGCTGCGGTCCCAACGCCAGCGCCGACCCCAGTGGGGCCCCGAGTCGCCGCCGACATCGACCCAGCGTCGCTCCCATCAGGCAATGTTCGCGACTTCGGACCAGTACCCGAGGTCCCGACCGGTGACCTGGCGCCTGCCGCAGCCGAAGCGATCGACACACTCTTGGGTGAACAGTTGCTCCGCTCGGTCATCAATCAGGACTCCTTCGACGCGATTGTCACACTTGGCGAGTCAGGTGACCCTCGTGTTGCCTGGTGGCTCCTCGACCTGATGCGCCTCGTGCCCGACCCCGATCTGACAAGCAGGCTGTCAAACGCTCTGCAAGAACTGCTCGGCCTTGAGATGGACCTGTTCGAGGCCTGGAATGACACGACAAACCAGCTCATCGGGTGGGACATACCTGCACCACCCGACTATCTGACGTACAAACGCAACACCTTCATCGTTCGTGACCTCAGGTGGGAGCCGCTCTTCGAGGACGGCACCGACATCGACTGGCGCCTGATCACCTGGGGCGGCGTGTTCATCGACGACAGGCCGTTTGGCATGACCGACAGCCGTTGCAATTGCATCCCTGCGGCAGACAACCCCATCACGACCGACGTGGCCGGCGGCGACGAATGGCTCGACGAAGACACGATCATGTTCGGTGTCTCGATCAATGGTGAACATCGGGCCTATCCCCGGTCGATTATGGAAGTCCGCGAGATGGTCAATGACACACTCGGCGGTCGCGACTTTGCGATGCCGTACTGCACACTCTGTGGTTCTGCGCAGGTCTTTTTCACTGACGAAGGCCCAGCTGGCTTCGCTCGACCGGTTCTACGAACCTCGGGGCTACTCAATCGATCGAACAAGGTGATGTACGACGTCAACACCTTCTCGGTCTTCGACACATTCCTTGGCCAGGCCGTCAGCGGGCCACTCGGCGAGGCAGGCATCGAGTTCAATCAGCACAGCGTGATCACCACAACATGGGGACGATGGAAGACCGACCATCCCGATACAACCGTCTTAGACATCTCGTTGGCGTTGGGCCGAGAGGACTCGGACCTGCGCAATACTCGCGACGCCAATGGGCCAATCTTCCCAATAGGTGAGGTTGACCCTCGTCTTCCTGAACAAGAAGACGTGCTCGGTTTGGTGAAGGCCGACGGCACGGCCATCGCCTTTCATGTGAACAGCGCAATCGACGCACTCGAGCGAGGCGAGTTCATCGAGCTCGATGGCATCAACGTGATCCTCGCCGGTGGTGGCGTGCAAGCCGTCGACGCCGACGGCAATGACCTGGGTGGCCACCAATCGTTCTGGTTTGCCTGGTCCCAGTTCCACCCCAACACTGAACTCTGGCCGTCGTAGCCCTCCGCTCCTCCAGAGACGAAGCTGTCGCCCTGGGTCAGCCCACTCCTTCGCTCAGGTGAAGTTGGGTGGCACTTGGTATCCACCGAGTAGTTCTTCGAGGTGGCGGGCGAAGGCGAGCGTGGTGCGGTCGCCGAGATGGGGCCCAACGACCTGGATGCCAACCGGCACACCACGGGGGCTAACCGCAACCGGCACAACGGTCGACGGTAAGCCGACGTATCCGAACTGTGACGTCCACATAATGACCTCGGTGTAGGGACGTTCGACCCCGTCGACCAGCAGTGTGCGGTCATACAAGGTCCCCTCCTGTTGATGTGGAAAGGCTGCAACGTGTGCGACCGGCGCCAGCAACACATCGAAGTCGCCAAAGAAGCGGGTCCATTTGTGGCGGTTGAGCTCGCGCTGTTCGCTCAGCAACAACCAGTCGCGGTGAAACATCGCCGTCGCCCGAGAGCGCATCTGTTGAGTCTCGGGATGACCGGTCGGGTCGAGAACAATCTGTTGCATAGCTTCGAACGCCTGGCCTCCTCGGGCCGGTGATGTGGCTGCCGAGATGAGCGGCAAGCCCACATCGCGCACGTCCTCGAAGGCCAGATCTTGGGGCCATGCAGTGCGGTCCACGTTGATCCCTGATGTTTCAAGTGCCTGGACAGCCATGTCGAGCGCTTCCGCAACCTCGGCACTGACCGGCACCGATGGGTCGTCCAGGTGTGCGCCGACGCGAAAGTCTGACGGACGTTCATGACGAGCCGGGGGCAAGGTCAGCTTCCATGCACTAGCCAGGTCCTGTCGGGGTCCAGCAATGACATCGAGTAGCAACTCGCAATCGTCGACAGACCGGGCAATCGGCCCCAATACGTTGACGTCAGGCTCGCCAGTCTGATAGCTGGTGTGGCTGATATAGCCAAGCTGCGGCACGATGCCGAAACTTGGCTTATGACCACACACACCGGCGAAGTGAGCGGGAAGACGGACTGACCCGCCAATATCGCTTCCGATCTCGGCCCCAGTCAGGCCAGCAGCGATGGCGGCAGCAGCGCCGCCGCTGGACCCTCCGGGACCACATGACAGGTCCCAGGGGTTATTGGTTGTGCCAAAGATTTCGTTGTATGCCTGCACATCGGCTGACCACCTGGGCAAGTTCGTTTTTCCGAACACCACAGCGCCGGCGCTGCGAACGTGGGCGACGACCTGAGCGTCTGCGTCGGGTACATGATCAGCGAGTTCGACTGCTCCACCGGTCGAACGCATTCCCTTGGTCGCGATCGCATCCTTGATCGTCATGGGAAGACCGAGCAGCGGTGGGGTCTGTGCACCGGCAGCGAGTTGCTCGTCTGCAGCCAAAGCTGCACGCTCGGCGGCTTCATCGTCGACCGTGACGATTGCATTCAGCTGGTCGTTGTACGTGGCACGTCGTTGAGTGAAATGAGCAAGCAGCTCCCGGCTACTTACCTCGCGGTCTCGTAGCTTGCTCAGTAACTCTGTTGCCGACAACAACCCCAACGCACGTTCAGCCATGACCGCAATATTACGTCAGTCCTGTCACCAGAACATTGTGTGCCGGCACTGGTGTCCAATGGCCCAGCTCAAGAGGGCCCGCGCATACGTGCCGAAATGGAGCGTCTAGACCGCTGGCCCGTGGCCGAGCGGCCCGTGAGAGTCAACCCGTTGGGTTGCTTGCGAACGAGAGCGGAAACGCAGGAGAGCGGCAATCAACCGATGTTCCCTACTCGCGCGATCTTTATGTCGACCTTTATGCCCCGGCGAGTAAGTTGAGATCATGGCTCTTCCAACAGCACACTTTGGTTCAACCGGGCACATCAGCAGCCGCATCATCTTCGGTGCCGCAGCACTGGGTGCCATGAACCAGGACAGAGCCGACGCAACCATCGAGCAGGTTGTGGCCGCTGGCGTGAATCACTTCGACACGGCCTCGAGTTACGGCGAGTCCGAGTTACGGCTCGCCCCTTGGCTGGCGACGCGCCGCAGCGAAGTGTTCCTGGCAACCAAAACTCGCGAACGCTCCGGCGACGCTGCTCGAGCCGAGCTCGAACTATCGCTTGTGCGACTCGGCGTGGATCAGGTCGACCTAATCCAGCTCCACAACCTGGTGGAGCAAGACGAATGGGAGAAGGCGCATGGGCCAGGCGGCGTACTCCAAGCCATGGCGCAGGCTCGCGACGAAGGACTCGTGCGGTTCATTGGTGTGACCGGTCACGGCACTCGTATCGCCGGCATGCACCTGAAGAGCCTGGCCGAGTTCGACTATGCCTCAGTTCTGTTCCCGCACAACACAACAATGATGGCCAGCGACGCGTATCGCAACGACGTCGAGGAACTGCTTGGCGTGTGTGCCGAGAAGCAGGTGGCAGCCCAAACCATCAAGGCCATTGCCCGCGGCCGCTGGCCCGAGGGCTTCGACGGAAAGCGCTTCAGCTGGTACGAACCGCTCGAAGACGCTGACGCGATTGGGCGGGCCGTACGAGCGATTCTGGCCGATCCGCAGTTGTTCTTAAACACAACGAGCGATGCTCGGAAACTGGCCGTAATCTTCGACGCTGTGACCTCGGGTTTAGCCGCTCCGACCCAGCAAGAACTGCTGGACGATGTCGCAACGTTCGGGATCTCACCGCTATTCGATGGCCGTGAACTCGAGCGCATCTGACCCTCCAGCCAGAGATTCGCTGACTGGCGCCTGATTACGGCCGCTGGCTGCGAAGATATAGCGCCCCAAGGTGACAAATGAGGATGGCGTGGACCTAGTCGAGGCTATCGATGCCTGGATCGACGAACAGATTGATGATCTGACTAACGATGAACTCGGGCCGTCCTTCCTTCCCGAACCCAGTGGGTCCACCCGGCGACGTCACAGGTTCAGCGGCATCCTGCTGCCAGTCTTCATGATCGTTGGACTCGCCATATTCGGGTTCGGCATGTTGCAGCTAGTGAATTCGTTGGGCGAAGGCGATGCCGCCTCCAACATTGCAGCACACACAGAGCAAGACGAATCACGAACGGCGGCTCCCCAGTCAGCGCCAGCACCTACCAGGGTTGCCACTACCGCACCGTTGGTTAACCCATTCGCCCCGGCGCCTACGCCGACAGCGCCGCCTACGCCGGCCCCGGAACCCACGCCAGCGCCGCGCGTCGGTATTCGTCTAGTCACCGGCGACGTCATGATGGCGTCGTTTCCCGACAGCAGCGGTATCCCTGAAATTTCACAGCTGTATGACGCATCCGACGAGGACCTGTCGCCAGCCCGCGAAGTCGCATGGCTGCCCGCGGGCGTAGGCATCGTCGACAACGACGGCAATGTCTTGATTGTTGACCCCGACGCCCGCCGGTCAAGGCCAATCGTTATCTACCAGGCTGGTGCCGGCTTTGGCGAAGCAGTCGAGATTGCACCGGTCAACGACGGACTGGTGGCGGTCCGCACCAGCGATGGCGATATCAGCCTGACACCAACCAATGGGCGGGCTGATCCGGACGTCATCCAGGTCGTGTGGGATGCCGACGAAGAGGGCGCCAAGGCAACAGACCTGTCGTCGGTTGACAAGCTGGTTCCCTTCGTGCTCGACAACGGCAATGCCCAGATGATCGTGACGAGCGCCGACAACCTCGTCGTACCGATCTGGGTCGCTGGTGAACAACCCCCGGCCTTCAACGTGGTCGGTTCTGCGTCAGGCATCTTGCTTGGCGTGGGCCAAGGTGCAGTGGCGCGCTACCCCCTTGGTGGGACCGGCGGCAATCAACTTGTGTCGGTCTGGGATCCATTCACACGCGGCGACGAGCCAGCGATCGGCTACAGCAGTGATGGCGTCAGCACCGTAATCGTGACGAGCAACGGCGCCATTGTGCTCGCCGGCGACTCGGGCGCGGGCCCGCTCTTGTGGGATCCCGAAACTACCCAACTTCGTACCTTCATTGCATTGAGCACCGAGGCGCAGGTCGTTGCTCTGCTCGAGACCGGTTCGGTTATTCGGATCCCGCTGGACCCTGATCAGTTCATCGACTCCATCTGGGATATGACAGACGAAACACTAAGCCCGGCCAATCAGGTCGTCGTCGAACCGGCAAGTAGCTAAGAGGGCTAGCCGGCAGGTTGCGTACGAGAGCAGAGACGCAGGGGACCAGAAACCAACCAATGTTCCCTGCTGGCGCGGCCCCTAAAGCTATCGAAGGTCCAAGCTGGCCACGACGCGATGGTCATTCACAGACACCGCAGCAGAAGCCTGGCTTGTGAGCAGCGATGCTGTGGCGGCCCCGTCGTCATGGTGGTCGATTGACACGAATCGCAACCAGCGCATCATCGCAGCGTCACTTACCGGACGAGACAGGTCAACCAGCGCTCCTATCTCACGCTCGACCCATGGGTCGATGACCTTCACCAATGCCTTCAAACGCGGCAAGGTCGCGTTCACACCGGTCAGGGTAGAGAGCGTCGCGATCGCGTTCTCCCAACCAGCAGTCGGTGCAGACACAACCTCAACTTCGCGCAGCCGAGGCGAGGTGGGCAGACACTCTCGTACCACCTCGGCGTGCCATCTGTGGTGGCCACTGGTGGCGGCGAAGACGACGGCGACCGAAGCCGATGCTTCGACCCTCGCCCATGACGACAACAACTCTGCAAGCTGCTCTTCGACCCACAGCAGGCCACCGAGTCGTTCCGTGAGTTCGGCGAGCGTGAACCAGTCGTCGCCGCGCATCTATCAGGCCCCGCCGCGATAGCGGTTGGTGATTGGCATTCTGCGGTCGCGGCCAAATGCCTTGGGGCTCACGCGAGGCCCTGGAGGTGACTGGCGGCGCTTGAACTCGGAGATGTCAACGAGTCGCGCTATGCGCGTAACGGTTGCTTCGTCACCACCAGCTTCGATCAGGTCAAACGCCGTCATGTCGTTCTCGACAAGCGCAATCAACATGGGGTCCAGCACCTCGTATGGGGGCAGGCTCTGGTCGTCTCGCTGGTCCGGCCGCAACTCAGCCGATGGCGCTTTGGTCAAGATATGTGTGGGGATGACGTCGGAGCCAGCGCGCTCGTTATACCAGCGGCACAACTCGTACACCTCCAGTTTCCACACGTCTTTGATCGGTGCATACGCGCCAGCGGTGTCGCCGTAGAGCGTGGCGTAGCCAACCGCCATCTCGCTCTTGTTCCCGCCCACCAGCACGAGCCAACCGAACTTGTTCGAAATGGCCATCCATGTCACACCACGTATTCGGCTCTGGACGTTCTCTTCGGTGACATTTGGTTCGAGATCATCAAACGACGGGGCCAGCATCTCAAGCATGGCCGAGTGAGCAGGTTCGATGGCGATGGTTCGATAGTCGATACCAAGGTTGATCGACAGCTGCTCGGCATCGCTCACGGAGTGCTCTGAGGAGTAGCGCGATGGCATGAGTAAGGCATGCACATGCTCTGGCCCGAGCGCCTCGGCTGCGATCGCCGCCACCAAGGTTGAGTCGACTCCACCCGAGAGCCCGAAACAAATGTCGGTAAAGCCGTTGTTGTGCACATAGTCGCGCGTGCCAAGAACGAGGGCGCTCCATAGCTGTTCCATCTCGTCAGGTGCAGATTCGATGACCGGTGGTAGGCCGGTGATCGAGGCCGACGAGCGCTCGGTCACCGTTGTTGGTTCGGTCGCACTTGGCCGCGACTCGCCAACGGCAAAGTCGGCAATCAGGACCTGCTCCTCGAACATGCGGGACTGTGCCACCACAGATCCGTCGGCTGCGATCACGATCGAGCCGCCATCGAAGACCAGCTCGTCTTGTCCACCGACCAGGTTCACGTACGCGATCGGCACATTGCCAGCGATGGCGCGACGCCGCACGTGTGCCTCTCGTATGGCTGGCTTGCCCTGATAATACGGCGACGCATTGATGTTCAGAATGAACTGTGCACCGGCGGCTACGAGACCCTCAACAGGACCGCCATCGATCCACAGGTCCTCACAAATTGAGACACCGACCGTGACACCGGCAATGGCGAAGAGAGGGAGACCAGTACCCGCGGTGAAGTAGCGCTTCTCGTCGAACACCGCATAGTTGGGCAATTCGTGTTTGCGGTAGTTGCCGGCGACCCGGCCGTGCGCACACACCGCAGCCGAGTTATAGATCGTGGGATAGCCACTGCCAGTAGTCAGACCCTGGCCCGGTTCTACGTAGCCAACAACAGCCGCAGTCGTCGTGGTTGCCGCAGCAAGACGTTCTAGGGCAACAACATTGTCGGCCACGAATCGAGGCTTGAGCACCAGATCCTCGGGCGGGTAGCCCGGGATCGTGAGCTCAGGAAAGATGGCGACGTCGCATCCGGCCTCTTCGGCTTGGCGGAGTGCTGCAATGGCCAGGTCAGTGTTGTGATCGAGAGCGCCAACAATCGTGTCAATCTGACATAGCGCAACTCGCAGGGACGGGGCGGTAGTCACGCCCGCAAGCGTAGGGGTAGCGGCGTTCTGGTCACTAGTGATCAACCATGAAGATCGCGAATTCAGCCCGGTTCTCCACTGCCGCTGCCGTCTATGGGGCCTCAGCCGATAGTTGTGACCCTTACTTCCGCCAGGCCTTGACGACATGCAGTGCCCCCGAGGAGATCAGGCCGGATCCCCACATAATGTGCATCGTGGCCAACGCGGCAGCCATCGTGGCCCTCTCCTGCGCTGTCAGGTCTTGCCCGTCTCGGACAGCTGCGCTAACGAGCAAGGCGACATAGACAGCCGGCACGACCAAGAACAACGGTTGGACGACAAGCCCCAAGACTGTCGAACCGGTGAGCAAAACGACGGCCAGCGGAACTGCCACTTGTCGTAACTTCATCGAGCCTGGATGCCGGCGGAGGGTGATCGCTCGCCACCAGCCATACTCCCAATACTGTCTCGCCAAGGTCCTCAGGCTGGGTCGGGGCCGATACGCCACCCTCATCCGCGGGTCAAGCCAGACTTGATAGCCGGCCTTTCGCAACCGAATATTCAGTTCGCTGTCCTGATTGCGAATGAAACTCTCGTCGAAACCTCCGACCTCTTCGAGCGCCGAGCGGCGGAAGACGCCAAGGTATGCCGTTTCGACCTCGAGGCGCTGCTGCCCGTGCCGGTACTGCGCCCCGCCCGACCCAAGGCGGCTACACATAGCCGCCGCGATGCCGCGCTCGGTTGATGTCGACCCAACCGGCTGCTGGATCGCTCCAACATTGCCTGCTCCCGTTTCGCTCATTGTCTCGAGGGCGTTACGGATGTAGTCGGAGGGCAACTGCGATCGGGCATCGACACGAACCACGACATCACCGGTGGTCTTGTTGATCGCGGCATTTAACGCTGCCGGGGTCCGCCCCGTCGGATTAGGCACAACCGTGATCGCAGGGTTCGCCCGGGCAAGACGATGCGCTTCAGCTTCGGTGTTATCGGAGCTTGGTCCGACCGCGATCGCTATGTCCGTGATCTCGACGCCTTGTTGTGCCTCGACGGTTGCGACCGCATTACACAACGCACGTCCGTCATTGCGAGCTGGGATGACCACTGACACGGTCCACATAGATGCAACGTTAAGCCCACGCGCGTAGAAACCGAGACACCCGTCATAACTGGTGGATTGGCCACAAGGTGGCGTGCTGTGTCGACAGCGTTCGTTCTATTCGTGCTTGTTAGCTGATCCCAGCGGCCTGTACCGCAGCGATTGAAGCTTCTGCGAACTCAGGGCGACAGATCAGCAGGTCCGGCATGTACGGATTCTCATTGTTGTAGACCAATGGTGAGCCATCGATCCGGCTGGCGTGCATACCTGCGGCCAGGGCGACCGCGACAGGGGCACAGGAATCCCACTCATACTGGCCGCCGGTGTGGGCGTAGATGTCGGCCTCACCGCAGACGACAGCCATGGCCTTGGCTCCAGCGGATCCCATAAGGATCATTTCGCCACCGAGCGCCTCGGCTACGGCCTCAGCGGCAGGGCCGGGGCGGCTGCGGCTGGCAATGACACGCGGTGCACCACCCCAGGGCTCGGGCATGACGAGGCCGTTGCCGGTTGCCAGCGTGGTTTGCAAGGCGGGCAACGCGACTGCTCCAGCGGTTGGCTGACCGTTTTGGACCAGCGCAACATGAACGGCCCAGTCTGTTCTGGGGATCTCGCCGAACTCGCGAGTGCCATCAAGCGGGTCGATGATCCAGATGCGGTCAGCGCTGAGCCGCTCGGAGCTGTCGCTGCCCTCCTCGGACAAGATCGCATCATCTGGTCGTGCGATCTGCAGTTCGTGCATTAACAAGTTGTGGCTGCGCCGGTCACCTTCGTCCTTGCGGACGGTGACGTCGGCCTCGGAAAGCTCGGCTCGTACGGCAATCAATAACTCGCCAGCCTGTGCCGCTAACCGAGCCGCCAGTTCATGATCGTTCTCCACCATTCGCGAGGCTACCTGACCCTGACATCCCCAAGTGGTTACCCTCGGCACATGGCATCGATCGGTATCGCTGGCGCTGGGTTCTCTGGAGCGGTCATAGCTCGTGAGCTGGCGGAGGATGGTCATGATTGCCATGTCTTTGATACCCGAGATCACGTGGGCGGCAACTGTTACACCGAGCGCCACGAGACGGGTGTGCTGGTGCACCGTTATGGCCCGCACATCTTCCACACCGACAACGAGCGAGTGTGGGAGTACATCAATCGCTACGGCGACATGGTTCCCTACAACCACAAGGTCAAGACCACGGTTGAAGGCACCGTCTTTAGCTTGCCGGTGAATCTGCACACGATCAATCAGGTCTACGGCACGTCGATGTCCCCCACCGAAGCCCATCAGTTCATCACCGGCGTCGAGGCCATTGAACTTGGTCACGAACCCGAGAACTTCGAAGAACAGGCACTTGCCATGGTCGGGCGCCGGCTCTACGAACTGTTCTTCGAGGGTTACACCCGCAAGCAATGGGGAGTGTCGCCAACATCATTACCAGCCTCGATCCTGAAGCGGTTACCGCTGCGGTTCAACTACGAGGACTCCTACTTCAATCATCCCTACCAGGCGATTCCGTCCGAGGGCTACACACCGATCGTCGAGGCAATACTGGATCACCCGTCGGTGCACGTCGCTCTGAATACAGCGCTCGAACCCGCTTCGGTCAGCGATTATGACCACGTTGTATGGAGCGGTCCGCTCGACGCATTCTTCGACTACGACCTTGGTCGGCTTGGCTACCGAACCCTCGATTTCGAAGAATTCGTGGCAGACGGAGACTTCCAAGGAACGCCCGTCATGAACTATGGCGACGAGCATGTCCCGTACACCCGGATCACTGAGCACAAACACTTTGCGCCGCGAGAGGAGCACGATCAGACCGTGTGTTTCCGCGAGTTCAGCCGCGAACACCAGCCCGGTGACATCCCGTATTACCCCGTGAGGCTCGTCGGCGATCAGGAGCTTCTCCGCCGTTACGAAGCCCGTGCTGAGTCGACAGCAGGCGTGACATTCGTCGGCAGGCTTGGCTCCTACCGGTACATGGACATGGATGTCACCATTGCTGCGGCGTTGACGACGGCCGATGAGTTGAGGGCTTCGATCGAGAACTAGCCAGACCTACTCACGGCCGAGACGACGTAGCTAGCTCGTTTGCGATCTTCATACTGGCATCGGTGCTGGGCCCAGACCGATAGAACAACCTCGTGTAAGCAAGCAATCGTCTAGACCAGCAGAATAGCAACAGCCACCGGCAGATCACACGCATCATTCCGCGCTGGAGTGATCGCGGCCAGGACTTCCATACTCCGCGATGGTGCTAACCGAGCCTCGTGAATGGCTGGATTGGAGCCACGCCGCTGGCGATCGACGCGAAGCGCCCGAATGAGGGTCAGCCCACGAAGCCAGGCAACCTCGTTTACGCGACCCATCAATATCCACATCACTCGAGGCAGCGTCGCTGACCTACTTACGACAGAGTAGTACCGACTTTTCACCTCGTGAAAAATAGGAATTCTTGTCGTATTCGTGAGGATCGAGTACGTCGATGGTTGAGAATCCGGCGGTCAACATGATGTCGATGAGCGCCTCGCGGTCGGGTCGGAACTCCATGATCTTGCGGACATTGCCGGCACTCACCGTCACCTGATCCTTGTTGAGGTAGACCACGCCGTTTTCGCGAAACCTGTTTGGGTTCACGAAGGTTGGCGTGTCGGACTCGATCACGCACACGTCATTCGTCGCTGCAAAGAGGTTCCGGGCAAACAGCATCGGACTCTCCACGTGGTAAATGATGCCAAGGCTGAAGGTGATGTCATAGGTCTGCGGTAGCTGGTTAGCGAACGCGACTTGCTCGAGATCGAGATCAAAGAGGCGGCAATTAGCTTTGTCCGCGTAGCCGAGGTAGTTCCATAACAGCGAAAAGCGGTCAATGCCGTTCTGGCTGAGCTCGAATGCATCGACCATCGTTGCACCCCAATCGACCAATCGGGTGCTGACAAACCCTTCGGAGGCAGCAAGGTCGCACACCGAGGCGTTTGGAAGTGTCTCCATAAGGCCATGGCGCTCGAGGCCTACGCGAATTAACGAGAGCATCTCGTCTACACGTCGGACGTATGCGGCGTAGAGGTCACTGCGCGCCTCAAGCTCGGGGATCCCATGGTGATGCCGCCACTTGCCGTGCTTCAAGATCTCGGCCAGCAGTTCGTCTTTGCCCTTGTCGGCGTGGACCGTGAGATCGATACGATTTGGGCTGCTGGGCTCTACAAACTCGCTCAACGGTCGGGGCGAATAGTGCTCGCCTAATCGTACATCGCGCGAGATCGAGGTCATGGCGCTCGACTTTACCTCGCTCGAAACGACTACAGATCAATTGAGGCGGGCAGTTGCAGCAAGCCGACGCTCCCGATCCTGTACATTTGGCGGTCGCTCTACGAACTGTTCGCTGAACCTTGCTCACCTTTGACACTTTCGACTATTTCCTAAACCTGTTTAGTGTCGTCGTCCTGGCGGTGCCGGCCTTCTATCTACTTCCGTGGGAAAAGGCGCGAGAGCTTCTGCTGACGCTTGTTGGTGCATACCTGCTCTACCTCATCGCACCACGTCTGCTCCTCTTCTACCTTGTGTTTTGGGCTGTCGTTGCACTTCTTGACCGCATCGTTGCCAAAGCCGCAGAGACACGTCTTGGGTTAGCAAGCCTCTTGCTTTCGATTGCGGCACTACTTGGTCTACTAGTCGCCTGGCGACTGGCGGAGCCGTGGTTCGTCGTGAACTTCAACCTCGTCTTCAACGACATGCTTCGGCCCCTTTCCACTCGCGTTTATGAGATTGACTTATCCCGGAACATCATCACCCCTATTGGCATGTCGTTGGCGGCGTTCCGCGCGATCGACCTCCTCGTCACTTCGAATTTGGGCCTGCAGCGCGATCGATCACTGCGCAAGACGTACTTCATTGGGTTGTTCCCGCCAATCCAGATTGTTGGTCCCGTGGCACAAGCGAGCGAACTCAAAATCGCCCTCAACCGCCCGCAAATCGATGACTTCCGAGCAGCGCTGCATGGCACGATTAGTGGCCTGTTCAAGGTCCTCGTCCTCGCCCACCTGACAAGTTCTGCAGTTGACGTCCTGATCTACTACGAGAACAACAGCGTCTGGGCAATCTGGCTTGAGCTATTCATCTACGTCCTTTTCTTCTACTGGAACTTCTCCGGATACTCCGATCTTGCGATAGCAGTGTCCGCCCTATTCGGCGTACGACTGCGCCCAAACTTCGCCTCGCCCCTAACCACGCAGAATCCCCGTGACTTCTGGAACTCCTGGCATATAAGCCTGTCCAACTTTGCGCAGCGAAACGTGTTCGTCCCGCTGGGTGGCATGCGTCGCGGCAACCGCCAGTTCTTCGCGCTCTTCGTCACCATGATGACCATTGCGCTATGGCACGACATCTCCATACCGCTGGTTATCTTCGGTGTCTATCATTCGGCTGGGCTCATCCTGCATCGAGTCGTGGCCGAGCGTCGCCCGCCACGCAACGGTGTTAGCCTGGCCGTGATCAAGACAACGGTGTTGTTCATGTTCTACTACGCAATCTCGATACCCCTGATTTCGCTCGACGCTTCCGAGGTCCTCCCCTTCTACTCACAGCTCTTCGGCCTATGAAAGCGTCTCTAACGAATCGTCTGCGGCGCGTACAGCCGGGTGCAACCTGGCCGAGCCTGGCAAGAATTGGGGCCTGGGCGATCGTTTGGTTCCTCATTCTCGGAATCAGTGCTCCATTTATCGCCAGAGTGTTCGAAAATGACGCGTACAACAACAGAGTCAACGTGTACAACACTGTTGCCGGGATGCGGCAAAACGCCGCCGTCCAGATTGTCTCCCCAAGCCGCAACGACATCAGTGGATTCGTCGCCGAACAGTCCCGCGACGACGACTTCACAATCGCGTGGATCGCTGGATCATCGATACAGAGCATTGGCGAGGAGTTCTACACCTTTGTCCCGGCGGAAGTTCAACCACTGATGAGTGAGGTCGATGGTCGCCCAACCACGATCGACGTCTACTTTCTCAGTGGGATCCGAATCGTCGATATATATTTCGCTGTTCTCGAGACCCTCGAGACCGACCCAGACCTCATCGTCATCACGTGGAATCCGCTCTGGGTGTTAAACAACACAGCAAACCACGACTGGAGCGAACTCGACCCTGAGATTGTCAGGACGGCGCTAAGGGAACCATCGTCGTTGACACTCGTCGCTGGATATCTATCACCGGGCGACATTGCCCTTGGCACAGCATCGGCGATGTCCGACGCCGTTCGCTATCGCTCACAAACAGCCGCAGCCATCAATAGGAGCGTGCTCGAATGGTCACCGTTCACGCGCGAATTTGCCACCGAGCCAGCGACAGAGCCGCTCGACGAGCTGGATCGCATTCGACAGATGAACATTCCGGTGGCGTTCTGGCGCACCTACAGGCAGGCACCTGTGCAGGGCCAGTCCTTGGCCGAGCGTCAACTTCAGTTCATCCTTGACTCGACGCTCGATGACTCAACGATAAATGCCGATGTCATTCGGCGCATTGGTCAGCTCACGGCAGACCAAGATACTCCGTTGTACACCTACATGGCGCCGATCAAACATTCCGCCCTTGCTGAGCCGGAAATCGATGCCGCACTGGCCGAAATCGAGGCTGCGGTGGCGTCGCTGCGCGTCCACTACCCAGAACCCTTCCAGAGCTTCAACACCACTTCCTTGTCTCGCATCGTTGAATCATTCGCTTTCAATGACATCATTCACCTCGGTGAAGTTGGCCCCGTCGCGGAATATCTCGCCGGGGACATCTGCGAGCATCTGGCATCGCTGGGACGAGAATGTTCACGACCCGTCGCCAACCTTGCGGCATCTCAAGACTTTGATGGCAACGGAGCGAGCGATGTCTTTGCGGTTCTCAGCGACGGCATCGCTCGTTTCGCCCTTGGCGCAGAATCCCTTTGGAGCGTAGGCGTCGAACTCAACTCAACCGATCCGGCGGAGCTGGCCTTCGGCGACTTCAACGGCGACGGCACCACAGACCTACTCCGCATACACAACAACACCTACGAATACAGCCCCTCAGCCACCAAACCATGGCAACCACTCCAACCCGCCACAACCCCACTCGCC
>Ga0307994_1000702_pt1 | contig 22232 bp, 55 predicted proteins | sample EllFjometagen261_FD_203171 | JGI IMG/M metagenome (GOLD analysis project Ga0307994, IMG submission 203171) | Marine microbial communities from Ellis Fjord, Antarctic Ocean - #261 | ecosystem: Environmental > Aquatic > Marine > Unclassified | place: Southern Ocean | collected 2014-11-02 | reverse complement strand
TAACTGGTAAAGCTGCAGATATTAAATCTAAAATATTAAACCCTGGTGATATAGCTCAGGTTGTAGACGATCTAATGAAAACTGAGAAGTTTGAGATGGGGGGAATAGGAATATATAACACATTTACACACATAGACATCAGAGGCTATAGAGCGCGCTGGAGTAAAATAACTAAATAAAATGAACTTCGACGACGTTAAAATCTACGCTTTAAATACAACAGCAGTTGGTGTAACTACATTCACTCAATTAGAAATGGGATTAAAAATACTATTATTAATAGTAACAATATGTTATACCGTCAGTAAATGGGTGGGTAATATAGAAAGAAATAAGAAAAAGAAATAATATGAAAAAAGCATTTAACACGTTTAGTGATAAGTTTTGGGATTGGATTATGGGTGTGAAAATAGTCGAAGAAAACATTCTAAAAGTTATTGAAGAAACTAAGAAAAGAACTAAAAGAGTTAAAGAAGAGGCTTGTGATGTTGTTAAAGCCGTTAAAGAAGTTGGTAAGCAATTAAAAGATATACCTGAAGCGGTTAAAGGTAGCGCTAGGAAAGGTAGAAAATCTAAAAAAAGAAAATAAAGTGGTAGAAAAGAACGTAACACCAAAGTTAGATGATAATTCTGGAATGACCATTAATATAAAATGGTTGGTTCAGATAGTTGTTGTGATCGCTATGGCAACTTGGGGATACGCTACTATTACCGAAAGAATAACCAACAACGAAGTAAAAGCTAAGGCTTTGAAAGGAAATCAAAATAATTATATATTTCCAGACATAAGAACGATGGAGGAAAAAGTAATACAATTAGAAAAAGATGTCTTGATGCTAAAGACAGAGATTAAATATCATAAGGAAAAACATAAATAAATATGGAAATACCAAAAATTATAACAGGATTAGCAGGTGCGTTATTGCTAGGAACAGCGGGTTATATACTAACTGAAACGCTACAGATAAGTAAAGATATTGAGATAGTTAAAGAGAAGTTAGATTCAGTTTATGCTAATGATTGCCCTTACTGTATACATGCTTTGCATAGCTCTTTAACTGAGCATCCTTTGTTGGCTCCTACTATTAGGAAAGCACATAAGCACATTGATGGTAAAGCTTACTATATAAATCAAGATTAAAGTAAAAGGAATAACAAACTGGGCGTACCATACCCAAAATTCCTGTAACCAAGAAGGGGACCTCGTATGAGATCCCCTTTTTTAGTTTACTTTTATCCATCACAAGCTAAACAATCTTCACTCATAGCTGTTGCAGCTATATCTCCACGTAGAACGCTCTCAGTTCTAGTGTAGTATAAAGTCTTAACACCCTTCTTCCAGGCTTCCATATGAACCTTATTCAGCCATTTAGGAGTTGCTATAGATGGGAATGCTAAGTTTAAACTTACTGACTGATCAATATACTGTTGACGTAGTCCAGCTTGACTTACCAATTCCAGTTGATTAATTTCCTTGAAAGTTCTAAAAACTTCTTTAGAGGGTATAGAATGAGCACCCACAGTAATATTATCAAGCTCCACAATATCCTGTACTGAACCACCATCAGCCAATATTTTATTCCAAATTTCACTATTATTTATTTTATGTTTTCTTAATAATTTAACTAACGTAGGATTCTTTCTTATGAAAGTTCCTTTAGCAGATTGCTCTGTAAATACATTTGCTGCCCAAGGTTCTATACCCGGCGAAACATTGCCACTAAGCTTACTATTAGAAACAGTGGGAGCAATAGCACGCAGGTGAGTATTACGCATACCAGTACCAGCACACCACAAAGGCTCGCCATATATCTCAGCAAGCGCCATAGAAGCACGTTCGCTTTCAATTTTAATTTGCGAAAAGATCTTCCTAGTCTCAAACTGAGCGAGTAAGCCTTCAAAAGGTATCCCTTTGTCTTGTAAGTATGTGTGCCATCCAAGTACGCCCAACCCCAAGGCCCGTCCTTTCTGAGCAGATCGTATTGAATTTTCGAAGCCCCGTAATCCTTTGGCTCTTTGAATAAATTCCTCCATAACTCCATCAAGAAACCAAATCGAGTCGTGAATAAGGTTAGTGTCTTTCCATTCTTCATATTTAGCTAAATTTAATGACGATAAGCAACATACAAAGCTGTGGTTCTCATCCGTGTGTAATGTGATCTCAGAACATATGTTAGTCATATGAACCTTTAATCCGTTGTGTTTGTATGCTTCTGGGTTAGCTTTGTTAACGTTACCTTTAAACATGATATACGGTTCTCCAGTTGCTTTTCTCTTTCTAAGAAGTTTACTCCATCTATTTCTAGCATCTGCATCTCCTTGTTCAAGCTTTCGCATAAACTTATCACCAACAACTGCACATTGATGTAGATTAAGCGACTGTCTATTAACATCTCCTTTAGGCTCTCTAATTTCAAGCCAGTCTTCGAAGTCATCGTGCTCAATATTAATATTAATTGAAGCTGCTCCTCTTCTGACAGAGCCTTGATTTGTTGCAAGTATTGTTGAATCGTAGATCTTGCAAAAGGGTACGACTCCATCTGATGTTCCATTTCCTGTTATTCTTGATCCAGCGGATCTTATTTGATTAATACCTATTCCAACTCCTCCACCGTGTTTAGCAAGGAGCATCATCTCTAAATTTTTCGTTCCGATATCTTGTATCGAATCAGCAACGTCAATCCCAAAACAGCTAATAGGCAAGCCGCGATCTGTCCCAGTATTGGACAATACAGGACTAGCAAGGCACAGCCAACCATTCCAGATATAATCGAAAAACTTATCCGCCATTTCCGGCTTATATAGTCTTTTAGCAACCGCATCAGAGACCCTATGGTATGCTTCTTTAGGTGTTTCGTCGTGATGTAAATATCCCCCGGATATAGTCTTTTTGTATACGTCGTTATCACCCCACGCAGGGTAATCTTCTCCTTTTTTCCAATCATTATTCCACATATTATAGTTCTAGTTGTTTTTCTTTAGGTTCTTGTTCTTTCGTTAAATTTTCCTTAAGTTTTTCAATTGCCTCTTCATAATCAGGCATTAACTTAACCGTCTCTAGTGTACCTACAGATAAGTCTTTCATGTTAGCTACCTCATCCATCATCTGCTGTATAACTCTTACAAGAGCTTGAAACTTGTTCTCTAATAAATCTATTCTACTCTGTTTTTGTTTTGTCATCTTTAATTATTTTATAAAACATTACTAATACTTGTCTACTACTTTTAAATTCTTTAGGATACTTGCTGTGAAAATATTCACATGGGTACGAAACTAGTCGGTTCGTTTTATGGCCTATAACGGACTTTAAATCCCATTTGGATATATCATTACTGTCATCAGTTAGAAGTTCGTTAAAATCATCGTATGAACCCCCAGGGTATGTATCCCCATGAATTTTGTGGGACCAAAACGCTGTACCATTTAAACCGTGTTTAAATTCTTCTTCATCAGATATAAACAACACAATAGCTCTGTCAGGTTGCTCATTTTTTATCAAAGTATCATTGTGGATTCTCCATTGATCGTCTTGACCTTCTTTAGCTTCTCTAAAAAAACATAGTATATTTTCTATATCATGGCCTTCAAAATCAGATACTCTACCACTGATATAATTTATAAAGTCCTTGCTAGGGTGTTTAACCCAGAAAGATTTTCCTGGGGTATCAACCTTTTCAAAACTACCTTTGTCGTCTTTAATTGCATTCAATAAAGCCTCAGGTAAAAAATCATCTTTTATATAAATCATTATGTATATCTTCGTTTGTTATATCTATTTCAAAGCCACTACCAGATGTCTTCGTAATCTTCACCTTCGCCCGCTTTCGAATAATCTGTCGGACGAATAGCAAAAAAATCAGTATGAGTGACGCCCCCGGTAAGATGGTAAAACCAATCAAGATTACCAGCTGCTTTAATGTCATAAGCGAAATAGTTACCCAGATCGACGTAACCCAGTTCCACAAGTTTTTCATTTGTTCTCTTTTTAATAAAATGTTTAAGATCATTTGCTGAGATTCCTTCTACGTCACCCATTTCAAACATCTTATTTATATAGTTTGTTTCTAGTTTTACCATAGCCTCTGCAGACTTTATAATATCCTCTCTACATAAGTTTAGAAGCTGGTTATCTTCTTCACACATATGTTTAAATAATTGGCAACCCATTTTAGAATGTAGTGATTCATCTCTTACACTCCATTTCATTTGCTGGCCAATGCCCTTAAGTAAATTACGTAACTGAAAAGAGTACAGAACTGCAAAAGCACTATAAAGGGATACTCCCTCAGCAAAAGCGCTGAACACAGCAAGAGATTTAGCAATACCAGTAGTAGAGTTACCGTCATAAGCAACCAAGTTATTGAATCTTTCTGCTGTCGCGGGTTCGTGTAGGAATGCTTCATAATCTTCTAATTTTAATGTTTCGTTTAAGTAACTATAAGCTACCGCATGGACCGTCTCTTGTGATCCAAACATCATAGCCATTTGCTGTATCTCATGCTTAGGAAACCATGACACAACTTTCTGTGTCCAATAATCTGACACTGCACATTCTGTTTGAGCAAAGCCGAGAAGTATATTCCCGACTAAGTTCTTTTCTTTATCATCTAGCTTTTCGTTCCAGTCTTTGATATCGCTTTGCATTGATATCTCAGTATGTAACCAAAAGGCCTGAGCTTGTTTCAACCACCCTTCGGTATAATACTCTGGATACTCAAAAGGCTTGTATGCTATTCTCTCGTCAAATAATCCCATCTATATATCTATTATGTATTTAACTGTTTCTAGTTCATTTTGCCATGCTGAAATATATGCCAGCATATCAGTCTTCGTTGTGGTCTTAGATACGTTTTTCATGTCATCTAAGACATTACCAACAAATAAGTCTATCGTATGTAATTGTGTTTCTAAGTCTTCGTCTATCATCGTTCTAGGACTAAGGCTATATCTACAAAAGGCAAATACAATACATGGGTGATAAACTCAGCTTCTGGATATGTTCTAAATCCAATTAAAATTCCAGGGTAAAACCCCAACTCTATAACCCAACTCTTCATAAGCTATTATATTTTTTAACTTGTTCCATTAATTCTCTATATTTAACTTTACCTCTCATATCCCAACTCCATTTCCACCACTTATCAATTTGCCTTTCAGCATATTTCTGTCTGGCTAGGCGTTTTGCTTCAAAAGGATTAACCTTACTGTCTCTTCGCATTCTTTCTGGTTTTGGGGTTTGTATAAGGTAAAAGGTTCTGATCTAGTTTCTGACATTAGCTTCTTAAACATTTTCCATCTAAGAGGGAATGACTCATTAGCTCTACCCTTTGTTTCGATAATAAAACCGTCACCAATAAAATCTGGTGTATACTTTATATTAAGTATTTTCTTAGTACCTCTGTTTTTATATTCTCCTTTACCGTTTCCGCATCTCTCGTAGACTTCAAAAGGGAATTCAAAAGCCTCTTGCAATACAAACGTCTCTCCTTCGTATTCGGATTGGATATTTGCTTTTGCTAAAGCTACATACATATGCTTCTCCAGCCCGGAGGCAAAGTTGATACCATTGTATGATATCTTCTTCGCTCTAACTGGACCTTTTTTAGATGATCTTTTTTTGAACTTAATCATAATGATCTCCAGTGTTACCGTTTTGACCTATGACATCCATTCTGTTCATCATGGCTTCTTCGATCTCATCCTGTAGACATGATCTAGCAGCTTCTAAATATAATAAAGAGTCTGTCATCTCTTCCTGAACATCAATTAAAAACCTACTAAGATCTTTCTTACCTGAGTTAACCTCACTCATCATAGTGTCACCATATTTCTTTTGACCGATCAATGATCTTTCATCTATCTTCTTGATAGCTCTTATTACAACTTCGTCTGTTGTTCTAACTGTATATGCCATATTATATTCCTTGATAAGTTAATTCTTTAACGAATGTACCGTTCTCCATTTTACCTTTGCGATTTTTAATTACATCATAAGCAGACATAACACAATCTTCAATTAACAAGCCTTCAAGAGCTGCTAGGTTTGTTAGAACAACAACCATATCACCAATAGCATCTATGATTTCAGGTTTGTCTTCTTTAAGTAATGCCTGAGCTAGTTCACCAGCTTCTTCCATTAACTTAACATATTGAGTCTTAGAATCTCCTTTAGCATATATACCTTTCTCTCTAGCCCATACTCTGATTAAGGTGTAAATAACATCTACGTTTATATCGCTAGATAGTTTTACTTCTGGTTTAATTAAAGAAAGAGACTTGTTATATACGTAACATCTCTTATCGTTGTACATAGATACTCTTGCATTCGCTAGTATCCAAGAAACAGTTTCATCAGTTAAAGTAAACTCACCGTGTGGTGTATGCCACGACATCCCCATGTTATCCATTAGTCTACCTTTTAACTTGTTTAATGGTACTGGAAATGTACTTGTTTGTTCTGTTGCGTTTATATTCATCTTATTTGGTTTGATTAAATTTTTATAAGTTTGTCTGTCAACTTTATAGCCGAAAGACTTTTGAAGTTCTATTTCCTTGTTTGATATATAATCTATATCGTCGCTAGTAAGTAGAACTTCGTATTCGCCTGGAGCATAACCTTGTTGCTCCGTAACCCTACTAGTAAGATTACACGTTACCCCGATCTTTTTACCGGGAATGTGGTAAATGTAATACATAATTTTTAATTTATTTTATCATTATATAAATGTAAGTTGTGTGCGTGATGATAATACGTTCCAACGTCGTACCCGGTCATTTTAGACATCATTAGATGCAACATTGAAAAACAATACTGATCAATACAAAAACCGAACCAAAGATCGTTAGATCGCATATAAACAGACATATTTAATGTGTCGTTTAACACTGTGAATTGGACTGCATAAGTGCATGGTGTGTCTGTATCGTATTCGATATGTTCTTTACCATCATATATGCTAATAGCAGCTTGTCTGGTGTTTGGGTTGTTTATTAACAACTTAGCAACATAGCCAATTTGGTCTTCCCTCATCCATTGATAACCATAATTAGAATTAACATTACCATACTCATCAGCCATACGTTTCCATATAGGAGGAATTTTTCCATATATCTGACCTAGCTTGTATATGCTACGATTGCCAGATAAATACCAATCCCACTCTGCTTTAGCATAGTCGACATTAAACTTACGTTCTTTGTTGGTGATGTTATTATCTAATGGATTCTCTAATGTGAAACCTACATTAAATAATGCTCTAGTGTTATCAAAATCAACACCATTAATAATGATCTCGTTGTGGAAGTATTCATAAGCTTCATTTGCATTTTTAAATTTTGTTCTCATATTTATTAAAATAGTATTTATAGTATTCGTACATTTTAGGCCAAACATCTCCTTTAGTATAAGTCTTAGGATCTTTGTTTTCTATGTCTTTATTCTTGATAACTAAACCCCATCGTCCCTCTGCTATTGCAAACGGAGAAATGTATATATGATTACGTATACACCATAACCATGCTTCGGTATCAAACTTATCAGCCGCATATTCACCCATATCGAATGGTTGGGTTCTTTTAGCCATCTATGTTTCCCAAGGCATTGGATCGTTATTTATACTCATATCTTGATGAGGTATAAAACAACCAGATTTAGGTTCCCATTTGAAATGACTCTCTGCACCGTTTTCACCAAGGTTCTGGAATTTAACTTTAAGTACTTTACACTTGACAGTTTTATTCTGATAGTCTCTATGGACTAATAACCCATGATAAGAAGCATCATACCATTCTCCACCACCTTTGATATTGTACATTGTAGGTTCTTCTATTTTCCCATCTTGATTCTTATACATCTTAGTTGGGTGAGCTACAATAAACACAAGTACATCATACTTCTTAGCAAATATTTCTATCTTCATTAAGTATTCCATTGTGTACCTGTTAACATCCTCAGATTTACACTCAGTGTCTCTAACCTTATTAAATGGATCAATAACTAAGCATTTTATACCTTTACGTTTTACTAGTTCAGCCCCTTTACGAAGTACAGAATCTAAAGTATAGCGTTCCATATCAATATGAAAGTAATTATTGTTACAATGGTCAGCAACTTGATTCCAACGATCACCACCGATATCTGCTTCAGTTGGCATTCCTTGCCATGTCTTACGCATTAGTTTATGAGCATGTAAATAAGTTGGTTGATTCTCTGGAGAAGCAAAAGCTGTTTTCCAGCCGTAGTTCGCATTGTAGCCGACAACCATTTGGTCGACAAAATCAGATTTACCGGAAGAAGGTATCCCAGTGACCGTAATGAATTGACCAGTGTAAGTTGAGAATATGCTATCAAAATGTTCCAAGCCAACTTGAAATCCTGGTTTAAAGCCATTCCTAACAAAGTCGGTAACCTCATCTTCAACATCTCTAAATGTCGTGACGTTTTCAAGAGGTACAGGTCTTGAACCTGCGATACGTTCTGATAACTTTTCTTTTCCATATTTCTGTAGGTATTCATTTGCGTCTTTACAATCTTCAAAAGTTGTTAAGAAACAAACTTCAGAACCTAATCTCCTGATTAACTCAGACTGTAGAGCTAAACCAGCTTCATCAGAGTCTGTTGCTAAGATTATCTTATCTTTATCTTCAAAGTAATCTATACAGTTGTCTAAGTAGTCTAAGTTATTAGAGTTTAGTGTAGCGCCATTAGGTACAGATATAACATTTGTTATACCAGCCTCATGAAGAGCTAATACATCCATCTCCCCTTCTACTATAACACAGTAGTCGAAACCTATTATACTATTAATATTGTAGAATACTTTCTCAGCACCCTTAAATAATTTAAAGTTCTTTCTTCCATCTCGATACTTAACATTTATAAGTTGATCGCCCATGAAATAATTGAACTTTATTACGTTCTCGGTTTTACCGGTCTGTGGCATCCACTCTGGACCCTCAGTGATTTTTAAATCTCTAAGAGTCTGTATGGATATACCTCTTGTTTTAAACCAATCTTCAACTTGCATACGTGGCTCTTTATGTACTATAGGAGCAGGTCTTATATAGACCTTTTCTGAAGCACCTTTTCGCTGGTACGTATGGAGTTGAAAACTAGTGTTACAATTGTGACAAGTACCGAGACCACGTTCCCAATCATAAGAAGCACATTGCGCTTTCTGATTTTTAGGCTTTCTGTCATGAGAGCAACTAGGGCATATACCCTGTTTCTTACCCTCTTCAAGTTTATGAGTATTGAATTCATCAATCTCAAATCCATTGATCTCTGTAGTTTGCATTTAATTTAATTTAATTGTTATTCTCCTTCAAGACACTCTGGACATATGTCACAGTAGTTGTGGTCGCATTTAGTCATTACTTCACCACACATTTCACATTGATCCACTAGAATGGTAGATCATCTGGTTCAGGTGACAAAGATGCTGGGGCTTGAGCTCCTCCACTTTGAGCATCATCTCTAGGTGCAGCTGGCACGTTATCACCATTTGTCCAAACAACTTGTACATTACCTAAATAGGTTTTAGCTGTTTTAGTTTCTCTCTCTTCTTTAGATTGAGCTACAACCACTGGACCTTGGTTACCAAATTGGTCAACTTCGTCGTTTATAGTAATTGTTATAGGTAGGTACTTTCCTTTTTTACCTACGATAATCTTACTTTTATCAATATTGTTTAAATTGATACTTGCTTTAATAATACTTGCCATATTTACAGGGTTTTGTTAATAAAATACTGTTGAGGATCAAAGTCCTCAGATTCATAAAATAATTTGTACTCAGCAACGGCTCTTTCAACTTTTTCTTTACCGTTCTGAATGAATTGTGGTGAACAATCGAATATACCAATTTGATGTGTTGACTTGTCTATGACTATGAATATCATTTCATAACCAAACAGCTTCTGATAAATGTAAGCCTGACTGTCATAGTTGTATTTCTTAGCAGAGTACTGAAACTTTGTAATATCAGCAGTCGTCTTTAAGTCTACTATGAATTTGTCTGTATGGTTTACAATATCAGCCTTTCCTTTCCACATCTTACCTTCTATTTCACCAATTCCAGGTAACTCATACTCAACGTTTTCAGCTCTTATTAAGCCTTTACAAACGTCATTACTTAACATCTTATCGATCATCAATTCTAGTTGATCAACTTCGTGTTGTAGTAAGCATATTTCACCACCTGAAATCTCCTTGTATAACTTAGTGTTCCTAGTTGTAGCCTCTATGATCTTAAACTTTTTAAGCTTGTCTGGTTCTAGTATAGCTGTGTGGAAATATCCACCCACCATAAAGGCAGGTCGATTCTCCATAGGTTTTCCAAGATTCAAGGGATTTGTAAACAATGTAGAGATATCTGAATTACTTAGGTATTTCTTTCCGAATGCACCATAATAGTCTTCATCGTTTCTAAGTTTATCTAATACCTCTTTTTTGTTGATTTCTTCCATTTTATAAGGTTGTTAATTCTTGCTCCACTTCTTTAGATAGAGCATACTTAGCTTTAATTGCTTCTAACTTACCACCTGCTTTAACGTAGTCTCTTGCTTTAGTAAAAGCTGGGTCTTCAGTTGAAGTTAAGGTAGGTTTTTTAGCCTTAGGCGCATATGCCTTTTTTCCATGATCATTAGTTGCATCGCTATCAGCAGTGTCATCAATTAAGAACAGGTTTCCAAGGGCATATTTCTTGCCATAAGAAGATGCTGAACCAAACCTCTGAGGCACGTTCATACCTTTCTGGTCTAAATCAACTCCGACTACTGCTGTAGCCTGAATTTGATGAACTCCATCAGATATTATAGCTGTTGAGTGTAGTATTGGTATCCCAGCGATCTCTTCGAGATGCTCATCAATTACCACTGTTACTCCTAGCTCTAATAGAAAGGGTTTTGTTGCTTCAAGGATGTCTTCGGCTGATCTGAAGTTGTACTTGCCGAAGGAGTTAAATCTACTTTTTTTCGATTTGAACTTTGTTTGGATAGTCGCTAATTTTTCGTTTATTTCCATTCGTTGTTAGTTAAATTGCTTATTAATATAATTACATGTTTTTCAACACATTTACAGAGTAACCTAAAGATAGTCAAGCACTTGCGAGTGGTCTACGTTGTCTATTAACTTCTGTACTGCTTGCTTTTTCAGCTCAGAAATCCTAACATAATCACTTGCTCCCATTATACCTAGCTCTTTGGCTATTTCCTTTGCTGAATGTCTTTCACAGTCCAGCCCATAAGATAATCTTAATACTTCATACTCATTAATGTTTAAGTATTTACGCATTAAACTCTTTATATATAAATTCATTAACTGAATATTATATGGCTCTGATTTATCAGGTATTTGATACATCATATTCTCCTCGTCATCATCTGTGACTTGAGCATCAATAGATAGAAATATACTATTAAAGAATATCTCAACCATTTTCTTGTTTTCAGGGTTCTTACGCATATCATTTAATTTATGTTCAGGTATACGCATGTCACCTCTATTTTGGTCTATTCTTCTTCTAATTGCTCCTTTAATTCTTTTACTAAAAAAAGATTTTAAAGTTTTCTCTTGATCTTCCGATTCACTAACCGTAACCCAATCTAGTTTATCCACTGCTTGAACTAAACCTGCATTACCCTCCTGTAATAGATCTAGTATACTCATTACTCCAGACGCTTGTTGAGCTGTGGAGAATTTTCTAGCTAGACTTTCTACTAAAGGCATGAATTTCTTTATTAGTTCATCTCTCGTGTATTCATCGTATGGCTTATTATCAGGCATTCCTTGTTTTATATCCTCCTTATACCTTATATAGTTTTGTATATTATACTTTTTCATTCTCTTGATTTAAAAGTTCTTTCTCTTTTTTTAATTGATTACTCATGTTTCTGTATATGGTTCGAGTTGAACATTTCAAATAGGTGGAAATACCATTTATGGTTATTTTCTTACCTTCATCATGTAATTCTAGCATGCACTCATAAATATCATCTTCATTAATAGTTTTAGCTTTACCAACCATCTTACCTACAATAGACATTTTCTCTGAAGGAGTCAATCCAGTGTATTCTTTAAATATAATCTTTCTAAGCTTATTCTTTGGAGGCTTTTCAAGATCACACATACTCACCTCATATATGATATTCTTTAAATGGTGTTCATTTATTGTAAAAGTGACAAACCCTGCTGTTTTATTGGCTATATACCTAGCTAGAGCATCGAAATCATCCTCGTCTAAACGTGGATTAAGATGCCATAGCACTAGTAAGTGCCATTTAAGGCTCTTATAGGTGGTAATTTTAGCTTTACTTCTAAACAGTTCATAGCACTCATACGTGCCGTCCTCATAATAGTTTCCCCAATCAAACTTAGTTGTTGGTTTATCTGTTAGAGGAGAACGTCTGTATATAATACGTCTCTTTATTAAGAAGTCAAGGTTTCTTTCATATGACATTAGCCCCTTACTTTTAGACTCTTAGGGGCTGGTGTCACCCTTGGTTTTATAAAATTTTTAATTTTAGTTCTAATACCGAAGGAATCGTTTGATTCCATGTGTTTATATAATTTTCTACTTTTCATAATCCTATTTTATTTATAAAATAATTTGATACCTCTGGTATATTTTTTTTGTAATAAGGTTGATTAGACACGCACCAGGTTTTTACGTCTTCCTTAGTAGTAAGTTCATCACGATAAAACTCAAAAATATGCTCAAGATCATCAATAAACTTACCTACTGTCCAGCCTTCCCATATATGTTTATCTCTATTCATAATGCTTATCTAGTAATATATTTGCCGTTTCTAAACTAATGATATTCTCATTATATAGTTTCCATATTAATTTACTCATTGTCGAAATATTTTTTTACGTGATCGTCGTGGTAACCAGCCGCTTTCGCTAATTGTTTACATGTTTCCCAGAATTCCTCTATATCTATATCAGAATTTGGTTTCTTAATGGTTATTTTCTCGCCCCAATGTTCAAAAGACATCTTACATGGTGGATTATTCATAGTTTCTTAGTGTTTTAAATAATGGATGTCTATAGCTCATTGCTTTTGTCCGTTCAAAATATGTGAACGTAGCTCTTTTACCTATATAATCATCTATATTTGTTAATATATTTGCTAGATCTGTGTAGTTATACCCCTTTCCCGGAGGACATCCAAACTCAATACCTTCATCATCTCTCATAACAAACTTACCTAACGTACCAGTTCGCTTACCTTTACCAGGAACATACCCGATAATTGTAGCCTCTGTATCATGAAAGTCTTTAAACTTTTGTAAGTTATAAGATCTTTTACACTCGTAAGCTCTATTTAGTCTAAGAATTGAACCTTCATAGCTTTCTTTTAGGTTTTTAGCGTGTAACAAAGCTGCTGACTCATTAGAATCACACATAGAAGCATGTACATATCGTACACAACCGCTATACATATCACTCGTAGCAAGATTGTTCATTCTCTCTTCATATGTCTCAAGACTATTTGCATAGTCATAACAATGAAATTGAACCAATTTAGATGCCTCTAGACGATCCTCATCGGTTGGTTTTGTCTTTCTGACTAATGATATGATTTTTTCAAAATCGTCTCTTAAATCGTGGTTATACAACTCACCATCTAATATGTCAAAAGGGTTTCTATCAAAGAAAGGTTTAAGACTTAGTAATATATGGTCGATATTTTTCCAAGGTTTACCCGTTCTAGAGTAAGCATGGACTAATCCCATATCATTTAATTCAATTATACACCTTACTCCATCGAGTTTTGGTTGCATAAATACTTTCTCGTCCCAATCAATAGGTTTTAAACCTACCTTATAAGCGAGCATTGGTTTTATCATTTCTTGTATTTTTTAAGTTTATCTTCTATTTTTGCTATCTTAGCTTGTATTTCTGCACACTTAGAGTAGTTCTCCTCATCTAGACTTAGTTCTAAAGAGGTCATTAACCTTGCTAGTTCGTATAATAGTTCCTGTTGTGGCTCTATTTCGTCCTCTAAAGTAAATTCCCACTCAACATCGTCATCGATAATTTGAATCTTCATTTCTGGAAGTTTATCCACAACCAGTTCTGCTACTCTTTGTGCGATCTTTTCAATTTCGTCGTTTGTCATACGTATATTATCCTTTAGTGTTTTAAATCTGTTTGTAATTAATTGGGTACAACTTTTTATACTTTTTCAGCATATCCCCTGGTCTTCCTACAAAGACACAAGTATCTTTATGGTTATCATAGCAACTAATCCATGTATCCTGTTTACCTGTCCATATAATATATGTAAAGTTAGTACCTACCTCAGATCCACTAGGATATAAGAATTGACTTGGATAATGAAAATCATGCACTAAGTGCGCAGCTATTCTTGATCCATCTGATCCACTAAACCCATCTTTCTCTTTTGATTGGAGCCATTCAGCAATATCCACCCCGACACCTTCAAGGTATCCGTCATGCTGTAAATACATATTTACATAGCTATTGTCACTAACTTTTAACGGATTTACCGCAAAACCTAGCTCAAAAGCTTCCGCAAATGATCTATCTACTACTAAAGTGTTATTTCTAGTACTCATCTTTAAACATATTTACTGATTCTACGACTGTACTTAACTTATCAAGTACCATATCTAGCCAAACATCTTCCTCTCTGGCTTTTTCAAAGGCTTTTTTATCTTCAAAGCGATTTAATTTGTAATCTAAAGCCATTAACGCTTCATATAATTCTGTTGAATCCATTTTTAATTATTTATTATTAGTTATCCCACAAGGACTCGAACCTCGAATGTCTGCACCAAAAGCAGATGTGTTACCAATTACACCATGGGACAATTGCGAATACTGGGCTAGTCTAACAGCACCATATAAGCCTCTGCATTGTTCTTACGAAACCAATTCAGACCTTTTCTCAAATTTATAGCTAAGTTAGCCGCCCCAAATCCATTACGCTCTATTAACATAGTTGATCCCATTATGAAGTCGTACATGCTAAGCTCTTCAGCTGTAAGTTCTATAGATTCGCCTGAAAAACGGTTTCTTACTAATTCTCCTTCTTTGTAAATCTCTCCTTTGAACCATTTCGGTATTTCTTGTTTAGTTGTTATCATTTTATATTCTATTTGACATTAAATCTTCTATCATTTCTTGTTCGTACCCTTCATCAATAAGCTCATCTATAGCTTCTTCATGAAATTTCTTGCAAAGATCTTCGTATAAGTCTCTACAAGCATCATCTATATAATCTTGGTAAAGATCATCTACATATATAGTCTCTCCACCATCACTGTATTTAACAAAATCCACTAATTCACCGAATAATGAATGGTCGTAATAATGAACATTGTCACCAATTTGTATATTTCTATAGTCACTAGTGGCAATAAACACCGTGTATCCATCAGCTGTGCTTTCTTCATACATGTAAAAATCATGATGATCACTCCAATCTGTCGTAAGCTCTATATTATAGTGGTCTAACACTGATTGTCTGATTTTTTCTTCATCGTGAGACTCTAGTTCTCCATAGCCTTTGGCTATCATCTTTTTCTCTATTAACTCATCGGTTATTGTGTTTTTACCCATTATCTGTCTGATTTTTCTATTAATTCTGCGATTAAATTCCATACTTTCAATTCTTTTTTGTACCCATTATATAATAACTCTAATTCTTCCATTCCAACGGGTCCATAGTTTCTTGTTCTCACATCTTCTTTAGCGTCTTTAACCCTGATGTTTAACATAGCGATCTTTGCGAAAGCTTTATTACCTGCTAATTCTAGTATATTATGTTCCATTATATCTCTAGTATATTAACCACGTCTTTAGTTGCTTCGATAGCAACCTCAAGTTCTGCTTGCTCTAGCTTTAATAAAAGCCAAGTATTACCACCACAAACGGCGTAATCCTTTAATAATCTCATTGTTTTACTCATAATTCTTATTTTAGTAGATAGTAAGGAATCGAACCTTATATTCTAGAAATAGTAAGTAATCCTTCAAGCTCGTTAAAACGCCTACTTGATTCAAGTTACTGCCATACCTATCCATGATCTTACTTCGTTACGATTTTAAGGTTCCTCCCATCTCAATCGACTGATTCACCCGTTCTACGTAAGATCATTGCTCTCATACATTTACTACACCGCTTTACCACTACTTTAATAAGTGAGCCTTGATTTACATTTAGTCTTATTGAGCTTTGTGCTTGGTACTGGCGTTTCCGCTGTTCATCCAAGACTTTTTCCGTTATATTGTTATTATTTCAATTATATTATCAATTGATAATCGTATTTTGTTTGTAATACTTAACCAGCCACGTTGGCTTCACCACCCATGACTAAGTCAATATACATATATTCTATAGATTTCTTCATTACATAATCATGTAACTCATTATACGCTCTACCTGATACAGGTTGGTCAGATATCTGCCAATCTATACTATCTCGCATTAATTCTACTGTAATGTCAGCAATTCCTTGTGCTATATCATTAATTTCTTTTGTTTTACTCATCGTAGCTTAGTATTTCTTCTAGCTCGCATAGAGCCATTTCATTTATCTGATCCCTCGTGTAGTGGTCTTTTAGCTCTTCATAAGCTCTATCCCACGGATTCTGGTTTGTATAGTATTCTTTCATACTTCAAATTTTATTTGCATTAATTTTAATTTCTTTATTCTCTCATTTATCACGTCATCGATATCACAATCTTCTTTTATTTCGTTTAAATGTTCCCACATATGGTCTAAAGCAACTGCTAGAATATTGTATTGTACATAATCTAGTTCTACATCTACTTTATAGGTTAGCCTATTTACTTTTGTTACTCCCATGATTATTTTCTATAAACTGTTATTTCCACCCATCCTTTTTCAGAATAACCAGCCTCTGCTATAAAACCTTCACTAAATAGTTCAGCTTCTAACTTCATTCCCGCTTCCCAAAGCTCTGGTTCAGGTATCTCATCATGCTCGTCATCGTAAGTCACCTCTCCTCTACAGTCGTAGTATCCTAAGTTGTTACCAAAACTACTATCACTAGGACTCCATTGAAAATCCCATCCATTCATTCTTCTATTTTCCATATTACTTACATTTACATTTTTTCTTCGGTGGTACATAAGTGTTATCTTCATGACAAGATATAGCGTTGTGGTAAGTCCACATTACATCATTTATGAAGTTTAGCTCGTTCACTGATTGTCTCTGAATAAGGAAAGTCTGTTTCATCTGCATATAGAACTCACTCAGTCCTTCATCTGCAACATTACAGTATTCCAAGAATTCTTCATATTCATCACCTTGCATATAGTTTAAACCTACAGAAGCGTCTGAATATCTTCTTATCAACATCCATCTATCATTCTCAGCACTCCATACGTGCTCTACTCTATCTAATCTCTTTTCCATTACTATTGCTTTAATAATTCTATTAATTCGTCTTTTATAGCTCTGATCTCGTCATCACTAACCTCCCAGTCTTCACTCCAGTACTGTACTTCTAGTACACTCACTAGAACATCATGGAAATTCTTACCTACTATCTCTTCCAGTCTTGCACCTGCTTCTTCTATATCTTCTTTAGTCATTACTGATCCTTTTTTAAAGTCATACTATGCACTTTAGCTATTAAATCGTTACCAACCATAGTGAAATACCCTTTCGTGTATATTGGTCTTCTACCACTTTTTAGCGATTCATCAAGATCAATTTCTGCTTCTTCTACTGCATGCTCGATAGCGGTTGTAATAAACCACTTTTCAAAGCCATTAAATTTTGTCTTACTCATATTTTTATTTATTTAATATCAAAGTTAATATTTTCAGCAATTTCCTCGAAATCTACGCTCTCTATAAAGACTCTAGCGTAGTCTTCTACTAGAAAACTACCATTTTTCATTTCATATTGACTAAACACAATGTCTTCTACAATTTCTTGCAAGTTATTCGCAGTCACTTTATGCTCCCATTCAATATCTATCAAGGTATCTGTAAAAACTCTCCAAGTTGCGTAATTAGGCCAACCATTATACTTTTTATCACTCATATTTTAATTTTAAATTTCTTCATTATGATGATCGTTCCACCTTGCTGTACAAGCAAACGTCTTACTTTTAGCGAACGTTGTCTTCTGTCTTGTTATTATCGATGACCACTCGTCATCTGTTAAACTACCACATACTTCATGTAAGTGAATTCTTCTATGTTCCATACCACGAGTTTTGTTATTCTTCGCTACATATTCACACGCTTCTTTCATTGTCATACTTATAATTTTAGTGGAGGTGGACGGAATCGAACCGTCGTGCAGCATAGTTCCCAATGGGCTTTCTATACTGTCAAAACCTGGTCACCCCCTTTCGAGTTTTTAGGAGAACTCTAACTCGCTAACTAAACTAACTTAGTCTTTGTTAGTATATAGGTCAAACCTTTATAGTTAAACCACTTATTGACACCATCAGTGTCTTCTGATTCATCAAAGATAAACCCAAAGTTCTTGGGTATCTCACTTAAAGTATACCCTCTGTACTCATATACTCGTTGCTCCGTTCTTAGTTTAAGAGTGGTAGCAGTTATTTGTTTTAAATAGTGCATGTTATTTCGTATTCAATTATATTATCAATCTCGATTCGTATTTAGTTTGTAAAGAGTAATAGCAGTAAAGCCGTCACCATCAAACCCGCATAGACAACTACAGAGAAAATAACCATTGATATAGCTATTCTCTGCATCATCTTTATAAAGTTTTTAAACTCTAACATAAGTAACTCCATTTACTGTAATAGTCTCTCTAGCGTCTTCTTTCGGCTTCACTACATCATATATTACTTTAATGTTGTTAGTTTTACTAACCTCTTTAAGGTCATAGTTCTTCTTTAGATACTGTAACAAGTAGTTAAGTCTTGCTAATTCACCGTAAATCGGTATTCTAGCCTTACCCACATTCGTTCTAGTTCTAAAAGTTCCATCATTCTCCATAATCATAGATCTAGTCTCTTGATTATGCGTTCTGTTTAGTTGGTAGCAAGTTAATTGCCCAAACCGATCTCTAAACACTTTACGAACCATACCTGAATGGTATACTCCAAAAGTATTACCATCTGGTGCTTTAAACATCCTTGTTTTGTTCTTTTTATGGGTTTCACTGGTTATTTCCCTGATCCCATAATCTTTTTCCATTACTTTAACGAACAAGTTATTAACTTCTTGCTGTTTTTTTAGATAATCTACTATCATACTTATTTATATATTTTACTCATTAAATCCTTAGCCATATCATCCTCGTCATCACCATCTTCTAGTTGACACTCAACATCTATGAAGTTGATAACCTGTTCTAGTATATACTCATAACTCAAATAACAGCTCGTAAACTGAAAATGACTTATAGTATCTTCATTCCATTCATATCTCTTCATTATATTATATTTAATTCTATTAATATCGCTTCTTCAATATCCTCCATCAGGAATTGTTCTTCATCGTAGTCTAATTTCATACACTCTATGGTGTTTAAGATCTTATTTAGCTCTTCACCTTCGTAATTATCGTATACTGCTCTCATTATATTCTAAATTTACCTGCTAACTCTATAATAGCATCTCGATCTTCTGCATCTAATCCACCAGTTGTTCTCGCATAGTGTCGTAGAGTGTAGCTCACAAAATTACTATCACTGTTTGTTAATTCTATATTATTCATCTTAATCACCTTTATAAGTTAATGTTTCATAGAATACTTCAGTCGCTTTTCTTTCAAGCTCCATTGATCTTAACAATCTTGGTCTTTCAGCGATATAGAAGTCAATAGATTTCTTAATTGACACTTCATCTTTATCAGATATGTACTTCAATCCTAGTCCATCTAGCAAATTCTTATCACTACATGAATAACAGTGAGCTTCTTTACCACTATAAGTGATCCAGTTCTCGTACTCGTATTTTACATCTCTATATTCCATTTCTTAATTTATTTATTAATTTTACTTCGAGTTCATAACCCATTTCCATTGCCTTCGAATAACCACCGTCATCCGTCATACTATCCAAATAGAATTCCAAAGCGTTTAACGCTACGAATATATCGTACTTATGCATCTTAACCATCTAATTCCACTAATTTAGTATATACTTCTTCTCTTTGATCTTTCGCTAGTCCGATCCAGTTCTCCCATTGTTCTCCATTATCTTTCGGAAATAGATCATTAGTGATCTTCATCGTTAGCTCATGTCTATTTATAGAGTCAGCGCATTCTTGAAATGCTTGATCCCAACTCATATTTGATTTACTTGTTCTCATTATTATTAATTTGTTCACTTTCTAATACCTCGCTTAAACCGATTATTAGTAGTACTGTCGTTATCACTACAGTTACTGTTGCTATTATTATTACCATATTATTCTTGATATTCTTTTTCTATTTCTATTAGTACTTCTATGTACTCATTTAGATCTTCAGAGGTATTTATATTACTCAATAAACTCTTGATCTCGTATAATTCTTTTATATTACTCATACTATTCTTGATCTGTTATTTCACATAGTGATTTCAACATCATGTTTCCAATCTCCGCTTGTAGTTCAAACTCTTTCTTTGTTATTTCACCTTTTAATAGTTTCAAGTATAAACTTGTTACATCTTTACCGGTCACTTTATTTCTTACTATCATAGTTATATTTTATAAAATTCTTTTAATATGTACTCACATGGATCTTCTAAATACTCATATACTTCATCAAGTCTTATTTCTAAGTCCACTGATTGTTCTTCAGTGAATAGTTTTTCACCTGTAGAGTTTTTGATTATATCTCTTGGATCTTCTTCCGGGTGGAAGAGTTGATCTGTTTCGTTCAGAAATATTAAGAATTCTTTAGATTCTTCTTTGTTAGTTATTGACTTTTTAAAGTGGTTCATAGTTATTATTTGTTTACAATTATATTATCCAAAGCGAATCGTATTTTGTTTGTAACGCTATCTCTTTATAGCGTGAACCGCTTGTGCTAGCATTTTTAACTCTTTATTTACTCTGATTAATACCACCATTATCTGATGACTAAACTTTCTCAATCTTTTCATATTATTGTATTTTTAGTGAATAGTGGAGATTCGAACTCCCTCAAAGTCTCTACAACTTCGCTTCCGCATTACTATTCCATATCACTAGATCTTGAAATCTATGATATCGTATTACTATTATTCCTACGATCACACTCGTGATAATTTCACACGCTCTATTACGGTGGAGCGTCGACACCTTGGCTTCTGAGTATTCCTAATCGCTCAGACGAAAATTGAAGTTAGTTTTTATACTAACTCCGCTTCAACTACTATCGCTTTAGTAGTTTCAACTATCGCTCTCGCAATAACTGGAATCGAAGAACTCGAAGTATAACTATTATACTTGATGAAGCAATTCATCGCTTCAAGTTTTTCTTTCATCAACTCATACACTTCATCGTGATTATAAGTTGCAGTGTTTCCACTTTTAAATACTACATTTATTGTAGCGTTTTGACCGATCAGACTTCTTCTGATTACGAATCTCTTTGACTCGATTTGATTTAATTTACTCATATTATTATATTTTATTAAGTTATTATTATTAGTTATTTAGTTGTTAGTTTGTCTACAGTTATATTATCAATTGATATTTGTATTTTGTATGTATTAGTTATTTATTTTTAAGTTTAATACTTTTAATATTAATTCTTGGATTAGTTTTAAGTATTTTATATAACTCGTCCAAGTCGTTATTATTATAGTGTAATACATTGGAGTGTATTGATATAGTCGAAGTCAGTTTATTCGAGTTAAATAAAGTTTGATAAATATCTTTTGAAGAATATTTTGGAAGTTTTAAAGTGTTTAAAAACATAGTGTTAAATTATTTTAGTTTGTATTAGTATTAGTTTGTTTACATTTATATTATCAACTACAAATCGTATTAAGTATGTATAATAGTTTATTAGTAGAAATAGTGGTGAGAGTATTGCACTATGACAATCTGTCACTAGTGTCACTATGTCATGACATTATGTCATATGACAAGTTGTCACAAACTGGAGTTTGGGTGTAGTTTTAGTTAAACTTAAACATGGAGTAGGGCGGAGTCTAGTCTTCCGATCTTATTGCAGAATCAGGCCAATATTGAGTCAGTTATTACTGGGGCTATTTTGGTAAGGGGCTAATGTCACACTTTACATATCGAACTCTAATTCAAGATC
>Ga0307994_1000701_pt1 | contig 22237 bp, 17 predicted proteins | sample EllFjometagen261_FD_203171 | JGI IMG/M metagenome (GOLD analysis project Ga0307994, IMG submission 203171) | Marine microbial communities from Ellis Fjord, Antarctic Ocean - #261 | ecosystem: Environmental > Aquatic > Marine > Unclassified | place: Southern Ocean | collected 2014-11-02 | reverse complement strand
CATGAATACGACGTAAGTTACCACGGCAATCTGATGTCAAAAATTGGCCTGGATTAACCCGCTCTTCGCGGTTACGGAATAACGTACAGAACACACGTGCAACACGCTTGTCCCAAGGAAGCTGTACAAATGTATCTGGGTCAGCGATACCTACAAGCTCAGAAGCCTCAGGGCCATAACCAATGTACTCACCATGACGATCTATAGCTAAGTTAGCAGTTGAACCGTATACAAGCTGAAAGCCTTTAGCTGCTGTACGCTCCCAATGACGTGCTGGAATGCCTTTACCTACAATCCGGCCAGTTACAGAAATAAACTGGTAATACACATAGGTAATGCCTAACTCGTCGATTTTAGCGCGGACTTGCTTAACCAGTTCATCACGACCTGGAGCGTCAACATATTGCTGTAAATCTGTCATCAATGCCTCCTTATTTTATTGTTTTTTGGGCTTAAAATCCCCTACACTTACTCACCAATTAACTAAATTGGTACACATAAGGTTCATATAAAGCGCCGTAAATATATACCATTTATGAAATTGATGAGGCAAGTCTTTTTTTGTTAATTATTTCAACAAACGACATAAAGCTTAGTTAAATCAATGTTTTTGAAGCTTATTTTTAATCATAATGATCAGCGTTTAATTTAAGACTATTTAACAAAATACCAAACTGATGGTCGATATATACCAATATGCATACCAATTATTAAATTATTTGTGTAACCTAGAGACCAATACAAACCAAATACAGTGGTCAAGCATGTTTCCTAGTACAGCACCTTTAAGCTACCAAACGTTAGATCGCAGACAGTCTAAACCGAACGGTGCTCGAGCATTAGCAGGGGCTATTGCAGAAGCCATACGTATACAGTTAATGAGCGCCTACCCGCTGAACGTGATTTAGCCACTCATTACAATGTCTCCCGCGGCACCTTAAGAAGTGCCTTATCATTGTTGGAACAAGATGGTCTAGTGCTGCGCAAAGCCGGTAGTGGCACTTTTGTACAGCCACAGGTTGCCGAAGAAACTTTAAGCCACTTCGCCGACATCACAAGTCCGATGCAGCTTATGCAAGTTCGAAATATGCTAGAACCTACTGTTGTTGACCTTGCTGTTCACCATGCTGCTGGAAGAGACCTTGAACACCTTGGCCAAGCCTTGGTTGGAGTAGAAGCAGCTGTCACTGCAGAGCAGTTTTCCATTGCTGATGAAGCCTTTCATGAGGCCATAGCACAAGCATGTGGCAACCCTTTAATGATGTGGATTTACGAGCAAGTGAATGAAGTTCGGCGCCATGAATTATGGCGTGCTAGCCGTGGCAAAGTGTTAACCACTGAGAATATGGCCCAGTATAATGCCCAACACCGCACCATATTCGAGGCTATTAGCAACCGTGATGCTCAAACAGCCAAAGCCACCATGGCCGAGCATTTAAGCAAAGCACAAAAAGATTTAGTGCGCTAACACTAACTTTACTCGGCTTATTGTAAAGAAATTTAACAAAATACTACATTCTATACACACTGCAGACAAAGGCTGTTCATATCATATTGGTAACCTGATTTCTGGACTCTCGCTAAACTCAGCGAGTGAAACCATAACATTTGAGCCGCTGGCCTATGAAACCCCTTAGTTATTACAGTGCCAATCCCATGCCACACCCTGTATTGGGTGCTGACGGCACACAACGCTACCGAGTGCCCGCACAACATTTAATCTCCTTGCAGATAGCTGCTGGCTCAACTTTGACACTGCATGACCCAGAAGGTGAGCAACAAGTTCAGTTGATAGCCTTTGACAATAATGGCAAGCCTGCTCTTGAACTTTTAGGCGCATCAGCCAATAGTGACATTGCGTCTTTGCTAGAATGGATGAGCGCTAACAACCACACTAGTGGCCAAGGGATCTCGTTATTTGGGGCTAAGTCCACAGCTCAAAGCAAGCAAAGCTATACGATCACTGATGACTGCTTATGCTTGATCGCAGCGCCTGGTGAAGACATGAGCCAAGAACAACTTTTGCCACCTAGCGATATTATTGTTGGCGTTAGTGGCTCTGGCGTGATCACAAATAGTGACTTGCCAGCGCCTTTAGGCGTAGTTGATCGTGAAATTCGCATAGCCCACAGCACCGCCCAGGGCTACCGAGTTAAGGCCGGCGAATACATTCAAATTATTGACGTAGCGGGCCGCCAATGTTCAGACTTTGTTGCGTTTGATGCCGCGCGCTTAGCGGAAGGGGTAGAGAAACTTATCTGCCCATTAACAACTCGCACTTTGATGGCGTCAGCCTTTCCAGGCCCAGGCCTTCATGACAAATTTTATACTGATGACCTGGTTAACGTTGTTAATGTTATCCAAGACACTGTCGGGCGTCACGATACATTTAACCTAGCCTGTAATGCTAAATACTACGACGATACGGGCTATCCTGGTCATACTAACTGCACAGAAAACTTAAATGCAGTGCTAGGCCCGATGGGCATTGCGCCCCGTAAAGGCTGGCCAGCTGTGAATTTTTTCTTTAACACAGGCTACGATGATTACGATCAACATAGCTCGTGCCAACCTTGGACTCGTCCAGGTGACTACGTGCTGATGCAGGCCCAGGTAGATCTTATTTGTGGTTCTACGGCTTGCCCAGATGACACTAGCCCAGCCAATGGATGGAACCCAACAGACATTCATGTCCGCATTTACGCTGCTGATAATAACTTTAACAAAGGCAATGCCTTCCGTAAAAATGCCGTAGCAGATTCAACTATGACTAAGAAAACAGCATTCCATGACCGCTTCGCCACCATGACTCAGCATTTCGTTGACTACAATGGTTATTGGTTAGCAAACCACTTTAGTAACTACGGTGCTATCACCGAATATTGGGCTTGCCGTGAAAAAGTAGTATTAATGGATTTAAGCCCACTACGTAAGTGCGAAGTTATGGGCCCAGACGCCGAAAACTTACTCAACTATGCTGTGACCCGTAACATTCGTAAGCTTGCCATTGGCCAAGTCATCTACACAGCTATGTGTTACCACAATGGTTGCATGGTAGACGATGGCACTGTATTCCGTCTTGGTGCAGATAACTTCCGCTGGGTTGGTGGGTGCGACGGCGCCATTGAATGGCTGCGCAAAGTAGCTATCGAAAAGAATTTTAATGTGTTGATCAAGGATTCCAATGATCAACTACACAACTTGCCAGTGCAGGGCCCACTCAGTGGTGAAACCTTGAAGAAAGTCATCTTTACGCCTGATGCTCAAACTGCCATTGAAGACCTGCGACCATTCCGCATTACTCATGGTCGTGTTGGAGGACCACAAGGTGCACCTGTCACCGTGTCACGCACAGGCTACACGGGTGAACGCGGCTACGAAGTGTGGTGTCACCCAAAAGACGGACATGAAGTATGGGATGCCGTGTGGGCAGCTGGTCAAGAATTTGGCATTACTCCGTTAGGTTTGGAAGCGCTAGACAATCTGAGAATTGAATCAGCACTAATTTTTGCAGATTATGAATTTAATGACCAAACTGATCCGTTTGAAGCAGGCATCGGTTTCACAGTGGCTTTGCAAACTAAAGAAGAGGATTTTATTGGCCGCGACGCCCTAATTGAACGCAAAGCTAACCCACAGCGTCAACTCGTTGGTTTAGTGTTAGAGGGAGAAGAGATTGCTGGCCATGGTGAATGTGTGCGTGTAGGTCGCCAACAGGTTGGCACTATCACCAGTGCAGTGCGCTCACCTATATTAAATCAAAATATCGCACTTTGTAGCATGTCTATTGACCACATTACACCTGGTACTCGGGTAGAAGTGGGCAAACTAGATGGCCACATTAAACGTATTCCTGCAACAGTAGTGGGTATTTCCCACTATGATCCAACTAAGTCTCGAGTTAGAGCTTAATTTGGGATTAATGTTGCAAGTCTTTTTGCTGCAGTTATAAAGCTGAGGCGAAAACAAAAACAGGCCATTGTCTGTCATCAAAGGAGAGGGGGGTTATTACCCGTGATTAAAAGCTGATACTTGACAGCTCATGTATTTACCCATAGCTTGTAAATACAGAAATATCAATAAATAAAAATAATACTGAGGAAGAACTAATGAAATTTAGAAATACTTTAATAGCTGGCGCATCTGCCATCCTACTCACAGCAACTGGCGTAGCCAAGGCAGCTGATAGCACAAAGCCGATCGTTATACCCATCCACAACTGGTCTAGCCAAGTGGTTATGGCCCACGTTATTGGTGGCATATTTGAGAGCATGGGCAACAATGTTGAATATGTTCCAGCCGATAGCCAAGCAGTATATGAATCTATCCGTAATGGCGACGTCACTATTTCTCATGAAGTATGGCAGTCTAGTTTTGGTAGTTCTTTCTACAATGCAATGGCTAAAGGTGGCTTGATCGACGCCGGCACTCACTCTGCACTAACGCTAGAAGAAATGGGTGTACCAACTTGGGTGATCGACCAAAATCTATGTCCTGGTCTACCTAACTGGGAAGCGCTAAAAGACTGTAAAGATGTATTTACTACAGTGGATTCAGACGGCAAAGGCCGCTGGTTAGAAGGCCCACAAAGCTGGCACGGCACCTTGATGGAAGAGCGTATTGCAGCACTTGGTTTAGATGATGACTACATGGTTAAATATGCTGGTGGTGCTTCTTCCCTATGGGCAGAACTAGCTGCAGCTAAGAAAGAAGGCCGCGCTACCATTATCTTTAACTGGACACCAAACTTCACCGATGCTGAAGGTTTTACCTTTATTGAGTTCCCAGGGTACACTCCAGGTTGTCGTGTAGCTGATGGTGGTGACGGTAGTTGTGGTTCACCAAAAGGTTGGTTAAAGAAAGCAGCTAGCTACAAGTTCCCTAAGAGCCATCCTGCTGCTTACACCGCGTACAGCAAGATATCTTTTGATACTGGTCAAATTGGCTCAATGGCAGCTTTAGTTGACACAGACGGATTAGATCATAAAGATGCTGCAGCTCAATGGCTTGCAGAAAACGAAGCTACTTGGATGGCTTGGACTAAGTAATACTTAATCTTTGGTAATCTAAAGTAACTCAACCCTCTGGCTTGGTGTCCAACCAGAGGGTTGTTTTTTGACATGATGGTATTTTTCATCCAGCCAAAAGTGTCAACCTTAACCACACAAATTTAAAAAAATGAATTCGCCTATGTCTATGCAAAATGCAACATCTCCTTCGACCGAACCTGTTATTCGTTGCGAGTCAGTTTACAAAATCTTCGGCGACAATGCAGCCAGCATGTTAAAAAAAGCTAATGGTGTAGTAGATGCTGCAAAATTTCAGGCAGCAGGATGCATCGTTGGAGTAAATAACGCTTCTTTCGACATACATGCAGGCGAACTACTGATTATCATGGGTTTATCTGGTTCTGGAAAATCAACCCTATTAAGGTGCATCTCCAGATTGACCGACGCCACTGCTGGCGAAATATTCATTGAAGGTGAAGACATCCTACAGATGAATAATAAACAATTGATTGAGCTACGCCGCAATAAAATGGGTATGGTGTTTCAAAACTTCGCTTTATTGCCACACAAAACAGTATTAGAAAACATTGCTTTCCCATTACAGGTAAAAGGTATTGGCACTCAAGAAAGTGTTAAAAAAGCCAAAGAAATGGTCGATTTAGTTGGCCTTACTGGGCGCGAAGACTATTTCCCAAGGCAACTATCTGGTGGCCAGCAACAGCGTGTCGGCATCGCCCGTTCGCTAGTGATTGAGCCTGATATCTGGTTCCTCGACGAACCTTTTTCTGCACTTGACCCACTCATTCGTAAAGAAATGCAGGATGAGTTTCTGCGTTTACAATCTGCATTACACAAAACCATCTTATTCGTCACCCATGATTTCGACGAAGCCTTGCGTCTAGCTGACCGCATCGCCATCATGAAGGACGGCATCATCGAACAACTTGATACCCCAGCTAATATTGTACTTAACCCAGCGACTGAATACGTACGTAAATTTACCGCAGAAGTACCACGCGAGAAAGTATTAAAGATCGAATCTGTTATGGACGCATTTGATCCAAGTGAATCGATGAGTGACCTTACAGTGCAGCACACTGCCGTCATTGAAACGGTAGCGGAAGCTATTCTAAATTCTAGCCAACCGGTAACCGTTGTAGATGACACAGGCCAAGCCGTAGGTGCTATAACCGCTGCTAAAATTGTGCACGTTCTGTTTGGCAGCCATTCAAGCAGTCTAGCAATTAAGGGGAGTGACAACGCCTCATGATTGAACTATTTAAACAAAAAAAATACCTGCAATTTATCTTACTGTTAGTGATTTTTTACTTACTAAATCATTTTATTGTGCCTTCTGAAGCTAATATTTTATGGCGTCTACCACCAGCACTCTCTTGGTTTCCATTGTATATCAATGACTCCATTGGCTACCTTATGTTTGAATGGTGGCCAATTGAAGTGTATGACCCAGATATCGAAGAGTATGAACAAAAGCCACTAGTGAGCCAATTTACACGAATGATATCGGGCGTCATCCTTTTCCTAATCGAGCTGATCCGAGAAATCATGTTAGGTGGCGCAAAAACAATCGTGACTTTTTCTAGTTGGGACTGGGTAACAGCAAACCCATGGGCGAGAATGCCCGGTTTACCCTGGACAGTAATCGCTGGCGGCGCCACCATATTAGGCTATGCACTTGCTGGCCGCGGACTGGCTCTATTAGTAGGCCTTTCAATGACCTACATTGCCGTGTTTGGCCAATGGGAACCGGCCATGCAGACCTTGTCATTCGTATTGATTGCTGCCCCAGTTTCAGTTTTTATTGGCCTCATCTTTGGTATATGGGCTTTTAGGAGCAAAACCGTGGAAACCGTACTGAACCCATTACTTAACATGGCGCAGATTGTCCCTCACTTTTCCTACTTAATTCCAGTAATGGTGTTTTTTGGTATTGGTGATCATGCAGGCGCTATTGCAACAGTTATTTTCGCTACCCCACCTATGGTCCGCCTCACTTTACTTGGCCTTAAAAAATTGGGCCCAGAAGTCGCAGAGTCTGGCATGATGAGTGGTTGCACCAATTGGCAACTATTGACCAATGTATTGGTGCCAACAGCCCGTCGCGACATATTGATTGGTGTAAACCAAGTCATAATGCAATGCTTGGCCATGGTGGTTTTAGCATCACTGATCGGTGCGAAGGGCCTAGGCATCGATCTTCTAATTGCGCTTAACCGCCTCGATATCGGTAAAGCCACAGAGATCGGCATTTGCATCGTATTAATTGCAATTGTGCTCGACCGTATGTCACTGGCCTGGGCCAATAAGCAAACCGACTATTTTTCCAGCCTATCCTTTATCGAGAAACACAAGTATTCTCTCATGTTTGCGGCACTTTTCGTGATTGCACTAGCCTTAGCTTATGTGGGTCAATTCATTTTTCCAGAAGGTTTCAATTACCTCTACATTGTGCCGCACAATAAGGGTATTTCTATCGCCGTTTACCTGCAGTCTGGCGTTGACTGGATATGGGACACCTACTTCTTCACCCTCAAAGTCTTTAACGAATGGTTAATTCTTTCTGTATTGATCCCAGTTAAAACGGCTTATTTGGGCATGCCGGTGATAGCGACCTTTGCATTGCTTATGGGTACCGGTCTTATTGTAGGAGGTGTTCGAGTTGCACTAACCGTAGGTGCATTTTTACTCTTTATCGCTCTCACCCAGTGGTGGGACCGAGCACTGATTACCGCATACCTAATGAGTGTCTCTGTCATCATATCAGGCATAATTGGTATCACCGTCGGTACCCTGTGTGCACAGAACGCTAAATCAACGCGCTTTATTCTAACCTACTGTGATACCTTTCAGACCTTCCCGTCGTTTATCTATTTAATTCCAGTAATGATGCTGTTTGGTATCACTGATACCGCAGTAGTTATTGCGATTATTGTATATGCTTCAATTCCCGCCCTGCGCTACACAGTAGAAGGCCTATTGAGTGTCCCCGAAACGTTACAAGATGCCGGCACAATGTCTGGAGTGAATCGAGTTCAGCGGTGGTTAACGATTGAGTTACCCATGTCATTCCCTCACATTGCCTTAGGTCTTAATCAAACAGTGGTGTTCGCCCTATCCATGGTTATTATCGGTGCAATGATCGGTACTGATGACCTTGGACAATTGATTCTAGGGTCTTTGTCGGACAGAAATGGTGTTGGTAACGGACTGATTCTTGGTATATGTGTTGCCTGCATTGGCCTTGCTATCGATCAAATATTGCGCACATGGGCCAATCAAAGAAAACAGGCTCTGGGTTTAAACTAATCTTTCACACTTTAGGTATAGCCTAACTCAAAAAGGAGCCACCGACTGGTTCCTTTTTTTATATCTATATCTGCTGCTATACTAGCGGTGAAGAGTAATAGGGGCAGCGCGTATGAAGACTCATCACATCCTCATAGTAGAAGATGAAGTTATTACCCGAACTAAGCTTGCAGGCTACTTTGAATCTGAAGGGTACCGTGTTACTGCCGTGAGCACTGCCAAAGAAATGCGCCTTGTCATCAGCCAAGAGGATATTAGCATGCTGTTGCTAGACATTACCTTGCCTGATGAAAGTGGTCTATTGTTGGCCCGTGAAGTACGAGCCAAAAGCAATATGGGTATCGTATTAGTTACTGGCAAAACTGACGACATTGATCGTATTGTTGGGCTAGAAATAGGGGCTGATGATTATGTCACTAAACCGTTTAACCCTCGCGAATTACTAGCCCGGGTCACTAATTTATTAAGGCGTATTCACAACCACAGTGAAGCACCTGTGCAACATAAATCTATCTACCATTTCGATGGTTTACTATTAGATGCGTCTCGGCGCCATTTATTGGACCGGGATCAACAGGAAATCAAACTGACAAGAGCTGAGTTTGAACTTTTATTGGTATTTATGACGCACCCAGGTCAAGTGCTCAACCGTGATCGCTTATTATCACAAGTGACTCATCGCAGCTGGGATCCTAATGATCGCACTATAGATGTGTTAATCATGCGTTTAAGACGAAAACTAGAACGAAACTACAAACAACCCATGCTCTTAACTACTGTTCATGGAGAGGGGTACCTCTTCAGTGGTTTAGATGAATAATAGCGTTAGGTCTAGGATATACGCCCTGCTGCCCAATTATTAAGGGCTTTTTGGGACATTTTTACCAACTCGGGTAAGTCTTCTAAAATCAGATCAATACTCGTAGGTTGCCCATGTTTACTCTGGTTTTCCAACTGGTTAACCAGTTGGTGTAGAGTCTCAAGCCCCAAACTACCTGCGGCATTTTTAAAATTATGCGCCAAGTCACTCAATTTAACCCAATCTTCCTGTTGCCTTGCAGTTTTCAGTGCCGCCCGGTTATCACTGCAGGCTTTAGTAAAAAGGTTGACCATTTCCAACATACAGGCCTTACCTAAGACCTCTAAGTCATCGTTAAGCAGTTTTTCATTAACTAACTGAGCTTCCACCTCATGCGGCATAGACACTAGCCTCTGTTGCGCTTGGCTCACACCTAGCATTAACTCATGCAATCGTTCTGGGTCTATGGGTTTACCAACAAAGCCATCTAGCCCTGAGTTTAAATAAGACTCCACTTCTTGAGGAAAAATGTGGGCCGACATGGCGATAATGGGCATTTTTAACCCCAAACGTTTGTGCACTTGATGAATGCGTAATGTGGTTTCGACACCATCCATGCCTGGCATACTAATATCCATCAGAATTAGGTCGAAGTGCCGCTCAGCCAAAGCTAAGGCCTCGAATCCGTCCTTGGCCACGGTCACCTTATGTCCTTCATGGCGTAAGTAGCCCTCCACAACAATGCGACCGATATCATTATCTTCTACTAGCAAAACGTTCATGCTCGCCAAAGTCACCTTGGGTTCAACCACACTAGGTGTTAAGGGCAAGTCTTGAGAATCTGGCCAGTAAGGCAATTCAAACCATATTTTTGAACCTTGCTTAACGTCGTTTTCAACACGAGTACTAATACCAATTGAGCCTTCCATCGCTTGCACTAAAGTTTTACAAATAGACAACCCTAAACCGGTACCACCAAAGCGGCGCGATGTTGATGCATCATATTGAGTAAACGGTTGGAAGAGTGTTTGATGCATGTCTTCAGGGATACCTAAACCAGTGTCTGCTACTTCAAAACGTAAGCGTTCGTTTAAACCCTCGTCGTCCACCAAACTCACAGTCAGCTCAATATAACCTAAGGTGGTAAATTTAATGGCATTTCCCAACAAGTTAAATAAAACTTGTTGGATTTTACCCTGATCACCTACTAGGGTTAGGGTTTTTAGATAAGCAGGAATGTGCACATCCAACTGCAAGCCCTTTTCTGCAGCTGCGCCAGACATAAGTGCCACCATATTAGCACCTACCTTTTGTAGCTGATATGGCAGGTGTTCCATCTGTATATGGCCCTGCTCTACCTTGGCGTAATCTAAAATACCATTCAAGATGCCCAACAAAGCTTCTGCAGCAGCCTGACTTAAACCAATATATTCTGTTTGCTGGCTGTCTAGTTGCGTTTTTTGTAATAACCTTAAAGTACCTAGCACTCCACTTAAAGGCGTTCTTACTTCGTGGCTCATGGTGGCCAAAAATGCAGTTTTAGCTTGGTTTGCTCGCTCTGCTTCAGTACGAGCAATTTCATGCTTTTCAGATGTAGCCAGTAACTCCTGATTTAGCTGTTGAAGCTGGCCTGTGCGCATCTGAATCTCTTGCTCTAGTTCAGACTGATAGTTTCTTAGCCGTAACTCTACGGCTTCTTGCTGCTGCTCCAATTGCTGGCGAGCAATAGCATTTTCTTTGAACACCTGTACCGTTTTAGCCAATCGGCCTAGTTCGTCATGACCACTAATCTGCAATTGGTAATCCAAGTCGCCCTGAGCTACTGCTAGAAAGGCTTGGTTTAATTGTGTTAGCCTTCGAAAAAGGTTACGTTTTACATAAAACCACAATACACTTATTGCAACGACAGCTAAAATTAAACACGCCATCAATAATATGTTACGGCCACTAGCGACGGCAGTACGCGCTTCATCAGTAGCCTTTTGAACTTTTTTACCTGCAGCTCTACTGGCACTATCAGCTTGTTCTTTAAATGCTTGAGCCAATTTAGCACTAGCATTATTCAGCACTACCAATTGGCTATGCACATTAATGTTACTTCGTTGTAGCTCAAACAGGTTATCAGTAGTACTTGCCAAAGTATTGGTGTTTACCACCCGCAACAGATCTAATCCTTGCTGGCGCCGCCCTGGGTCATTCACTTCAGCAACCCGACGCTGGAGGACAGTCATGTTACGTTGAATTTCTTGCTCAATTTTATACACATCCGCCAATGTCATTTGTTTGGGCACTAGGCTCAACAAACCAATTAAACTTGCAGAACGTTGGCGTAGTTCGTACATCCGGTCCATGTGGTCTAGATCAACTTCAATGAGCCGATCAAAGGCATCATATAGGGCATCTTGCCCAACATCGGTATTGGTCTCGTCAATATCGGCCAAATCATATAAGCTAGATGCAACTGCACTGGTCATGGTGTTGGCGTTAGCTACCAAAGAGGTACTAACGTTATGAATTTTTTGCATTGCCTCCAGGGTTTTACGCTGCAGTAAATCTGCTTCTTGTAAATAGGCCAATCGCCGCTCAACCAAACCAATTTGCTGTACTAAATTATTACTAATATTAACGCTCATACCCTGCAGCACTAAGCTTTCAAAAGGGTAATCACTGGCGCCACCATACCAACTGGTTGAGTCTCGTAGCTGCTGTAATTGATACTCGATAGTGGCGGTAATCTTGCGGCGTTCAGACTCGTTGGTCACACCTAGTAAGGCGGGAGCAGCGGTGGCTAAACTGGCATTAATCTCTGTTAAACTGTGGGCGGCAATGATGCTAGGTATAGCCTCATCGATAACCGAATTTTGTTTACTAGCCACTCGTTCATAGCCCTGCCAGCCGATGACAGCAGCGATTAATAGCAAACTAATGGTTAAGATCATGGCCAACAGCAATTTACTGCCGACGCCGAGGTTGACAGCCATAGGCACTCAGAAGGTAGACTAACGTAGGCGTAAAATACCACAATATACTAGGGTACCGCAGCCGCTTTTAAACCTAAACAGGCCACCTAAGGTAGTTAACACCATGATCCGTAGTTTGAAAAAGTTTTTAAGTTTTATTTTATGCCTGAGTATTGGTTCTTTTACTTATGCTGCTGCAAACATAGTGGCTGTAGATGAGAACTTGGCTGTAGATCCTGCCGGGGCTTGGGATGCTGCTGGGGCTTGGAATATAGTGGCTTGGGACCCACCGTTTAACTATCAAGGCAAGATGCGGCCATTGCTCTACCAACCAATAAATAAAGCGAGTCAGGCATGGCATTTGTGTGTTACTTACCCCCACCTTAAAGACCCTTATTGGCTTAGCGTGAACTATGGCATGGTAGAAGAAGTAAAACGGTTAGGGTTAAATATGACGGTACTTGAAGCTGGCGGTTATCCTCAGTTAAGTACCCAAATACAACAACTTAAGCATTGTGAAAAAGCTGGCAGTGATGCCCTTATTGTAGGAACTGTTTCCTTTAATGGGTTGTCTCCCAGCATTCGCAGAATTGCCAAAACTACCCCTGTTGTTGCGGCTGTTAACGACATCGCCAACGTGGGTGTTAGTGCTAAAGCTGGAGTTTCTTGGTACAGCATGGGGCAAAAAGTGGGCCAATACCTTGCTCAACGCCATCCCACCAAGGGAGCCAACGAAGCCAAGGTTGCGTGGTTTCCTGGCCCCAAAGAATCAGGTTGGGTTAAATTCATCGATGACGGCTTCCATGATGCTATTGCCGGTTCAGGTGTACGTGTCGTAGCCGTAAAGTGGGGGGATACCGGTAAGGAAATTCAACGTAACTTACTGCAAGAAGTATTGGAAGAAAGTAGCGAGTTTGATTATATTGTTGGTACAGCACTTACAGCCGATGCGGCTGTAAGTGAATTACTCAACCGTAATTTACGTGGTAAGATTGAAATTATATCGACCTATTTTACCCATAATGTATTTCGTGGCATAAAACGCGGCCATATTTTAGCCGCACCTACTGACTCACCGGTGTTGCAGGGCCGTTTAGCTATAGATCAGGCGGTACGTATTTTGGAAGGAAAGCTCACAGAATCTCACCTTAGCCCACGTATATTAATGATTGATCAGCAAAATGTAGGCCAATTCAATACTGAAAACTCCTTAGCACCCGCCTCATTCTGGCCTACTTTTGAAGTTATTTCAGATTAACCATTATCTACCAAGTAAAGACAAAAAATATCACCCATGACAACAACAGATATTCCTCAACAAGCTCCCACCTTTGACGTATTTATTATTGGCGGCGGCGTTAACGGCTGCGGTATTGCACGTGATGCCGCTGGACGCGGTTTAAGTGTAGCCTTAGCTGAGAAAGATGACCTTGCACAAGGTACTTCCTCCGCTTCTACAAAGTTGTTTCACGGTGGTTTACGTTATTTAGAGTTTTACGAGTTTGGTTTAGTGCGTAAGGCACTAAAAGAACGCGAAGTGTTACTTAATAATATGCCCCACATTAGCTGGCCAATGCGCTTTGTGCTACCCCATGTGAAAGGTATTAGGCCAGCGTGGTTAGTACGCTTAGGTTTGTTTATTTATGATCACCTTGGGGGCCGTAAGCTACTACCAGCCACAAGCACCCTGAACTTACGCAACCATTATGCTGGAACACCACTGAAACCCAGCCTCACCAAAGCCTTTGAATACTCTGATTGTTGGGTGCAAGATGCTCGATTAGTGGCCCTTAATGCCCAGGATGCTGCTATTTTAGGAGCTAACATCATGACTCGTTCAGAGGTTATCGCTGCTTATAGTAAAGAAGGCGTTTGGCACATTACCGTTAAAAATACGGCCAACCAACAATTACAAACGCTGCAAGCTAAAACGCTAATTAATGCTTCTGGGCCTTGGATTAACCAAGTAATTGAAGGCCAATTAGGCACCCAGTCCGAACATAAAATACGCTTAGTTCGTGGCAGCCACATTGTGGTTAAGCGAATATTTGAGCACGACAGTGCTTATTTTTTCCAGTCAAGTGACCAACGCATCGCCTTTGCTATTCCATATGAAGAGGACTACACCCTCATTGGTACCACAGACCAAGATCATCCGCACCTTCCAGAATCTGCAACATGCAGTTCACAGGAAAGTGAATACATTTTAACTTTAGCGAATGAGTACTTTAAACAACCCATTACTACTGCAGATATTGTGTGGTCTTATTCAGGCGTGCGGCCATTATTCGATGATGGCGCCGGAAAGGCCAGTGAGGCTACTCGAGATTATGTTATTTCTTTGAAGCAACACTTGGGTGCTCCATTGATTAATATATTTGGCGGCAAGATTACTACCTATCGCAAACTTTCTGAAGCTGCACTCAAACCACTTAAAGCGTTTTTACCGCATATGGGAGAAGCTTGGACAGAAAAAGCTAGTCTTCCTGGGGGAGATTTTGCTTTTGAGGATAAAGCAAAACTTCAGCAGACCTTAGAGCAAGATTTTGGATTTTTAACTACGGCTTGGGCCAAACGTTTAATTAATACTTACGGCACTAATGCGGCCAAAATACTGAGTAAGGCCAAACAATCTGGTGATCTGGGCATGGATTTTGGCCATACCTTAAGCCAATCTGAGGTCTCTTGGTTAGTGCAGCATGAATTTGCCCTTAGCGCCGAAGACATTCTTTGGCGCCGGACTAAACTTGGGCTAAAGTTCAACCACAAACAACAGTTAGCCCTAGAACAATGGCTAGAACAGAACCAACAACCTACTGAGGTTTAAGAAACGCCAGCTTAAAACGCATGTTCTCGACCCGAGGTTCTAACCTTGCACCAAAGTGGGCAACAGTTGTTTCCCAACGGTCGGTTGGCACCGCCACAAATACGCCTTGTTGCTGTAATGCCAAGCTTTCCAGCTGGTCTAGCTGCACAGGTTTGGCATTGCCATGGCTATAAAAACGCGCAGAAAACTCTAACTCAGCGCTTAGGTAGTACAGCCTAGACCAATTGTGGAGGTCCCCGTTTTGAGGCTGCTCGGCAACATAATGGGCAATACGTTTTTCAGTTTTCATCAAGTCGTTATTATTTGCAATCAATACGCTAAAAACCAGTGTCGCAATAGGTGTAAACCACATCGCTAGGGTAAAACCTATTTGACGCCATTTTTGGCCATTATTCAGCTTAACCATAGCCCAACCCATGAGTAAGGCAAAAGCTGGCATAGACGGCAGCACATAGGTCCAGATCACATTGCCTGCAGGTGTGAAAAATACTGGCGTTACCAGAGCCCACAACATTACATAAAACACAGCTGGCTGTTTAGCCGACTGCCATACAGTTTGTCGCCAACTTGCTTTAAATAAGTGGCCTAACAACAATATCAGAGCTAGCGGCCCCCAAGGTAAAGACCCTGCTAACCAGTGCAGCCAAATCATGCCCTTTGGCTCCTTGTGGGCATGACCATAGAGATCACCCATCCAGCCTGGATCTACAAAGCGCATAAAGTGCTCACCCACAATAAAGTAATTAATGAACCCTGGGGTTTTTAATTCCGCCAATATATACCATGGCAACGCAATAATTAGGGTTAATAAAGTACCTCGTATCCAAGGCATCGTACGTAGGTAAAACATAAGTTTACCTTGTAGCAATACCCATAGGCCTATAGGTGCGCCACTAATGACTAATGCTAATGGGCCTTTGGCCAACAAACCAATACCTAAACCAATAAAAAAACCATAACGCCAATACCAAAAATTTTCCTTAGGCGCCAAATAAAACGCCACCATTGCCCAGGTTGTACCTAGTGCTAGGTATGGGTCTGTCATCACCGTGCCTGCTGCCAAAAAGGTGAGCACCATACTGCTATAAACGACTAAACTGGCTGCAGCGACGTGGCTATTAATAATAGAAACACTCAGGCGCCAAAGCATCCAAGCAGTGGCTAAAAACGCCAATAATGCAGGCAAACGGCCGGCAAACTCGTTAATGCCAAATAGTTTAAAGGAAATAGCTTGAGCCCAAAAAGATAAAGGAGGTTTACCCCAAAAAGGTACTCCAGGCTCAAACCATGGTGTGATCCAGTCATTGGTAACCATCATCAAACGGGCAATTTCAGCGTATCTAGGCTCTGTAGTATCGGCAAATGGTACTACCACCATGGCAATAATACGCACCACCAATAAGGTGCCTAATAACCAAATTAGATTAGTCCGTTTTAACATTAACTGAAGTTCCTTGTGCTGCTATAGACGTATGATCATCAGCCTTTTTAATAGGTTTTTGCACCACATCTTGAATAATAAATAGTGGCCGCTGTTTGGCCTCAAAATACGTTTTTCCAACATATTCACCCAACACCCCGATAGAGAGTAGTTGTACCCCCCCTAAAAAAGTAATCATGGCGATAATAGACGGAAACCCAGCTGAGTCATTGCCGTAAAGAAGTGTCTCAATGACGATCCAAGCACCAAAACAACCACCTAATGTAGCCGTAATAAAGCCTAACAGCACCATGGCTCTTAAAGGCGCGACAGAAAATGAAGTAATACCCTCAAAGGCCAAGCTAACCAAACTAAAATAATTCCACTTAGTTTCTCCTGCGGCACGATCTGCCACATCATACTCCATCACATAAGTAGGGTAACCTACCCATGCAAATAAGCCTTTCATATATCTATTGCGCTCTGGCAACCGGTTAAGTGAATCCAATGACCTACGGCTCATGAGCCTAAAATCCCCAGTATCTTCAGGGATATTCATTGACCCTGTAATACGGTTCATAATGCGATAATAAAAATAAGACCCTGTTTTTTTAGCCCACGACTCACCCTCTCGATCTCGCCGTTTCATTGCCACAATGTCAGCTCCAGAACGCCATTTTTCTAGCATTGCAGGGATCAATTCTGGTGGGTTTTGTAAATCCGCGTCTAGCACAATAATAGCGTCACCTTTAGCGTGTTCTAAACCAGCAGACAAAGCCGCTTCTTTACCAAAGTTTCGAGACAGTATAATGGCCTTTACATATACGTCGTCTTGAGCTTGTTCGATCAGGTACTTGGCACTGTCATCCTTACTGCCATCATCCACCATCACCATTTCGTAATCTAGGTTAATACCGTGCATTACTTTTCTTACGCGCTCAAATAACAGCGGCAATACTGCCATTTCGTTATACACAGGAATAACCAGTGAAATCATCGGTGTGTCATGGCTAGAAGCCACCTTATCTGTTTGACTAGGTGTCTGGTTTTGCAAGAAATACTACCTTTTTATAGAGTAAAAAATTAACCACCATAACTACACCTGTAGTGGCTATTTGTGCTGTGAGCGGCTGCGCAAATAAACTGCCATAAAGGCTATAGAACAGTACTAAATTCAACAACCAACTCACCAAAACCGCTGGAACATAGGCCAATAATGCTTGCTTATGTCGGCGTTTAGTTTTAAAAGTGAAAAAATACTGTAAAAAGTAGTTCACAATAGCACCAACAAAAGCACCAATACTAGACGCCAACACTGGCTCTAATTGCAGATTAATCAAGCCCCATAACGTAGCCCAATGAACGGCAGTAGCTATGCCACCACTGATCAAAAAGCGCAGTACTAACTTTACTAATGTTAAAAACGATGTAGTGATTGCCATTTAAACGGTTATATAAACAATAATGGGGTTAATATTGCAAAATTATAAAATAATTCCCACCCCAGAACAATGAATCAATACACCAACCATAGACCCTGATCACACGCTTAGTATATAGTGCGGCGAGACGAATTTAGCAATAGGTTTCTAGCTATGAGTAGGACGCAACATTTATTAATATTCGCCTGCCTAATACTAGTAGCAGCATTAAGCACTTACACTTACCTAGACAAACAAAATAAAGCCACCAAATGGTATAGCCAAGCCCAAGTGAACCAAGGTGCGGCTTTATTTGCAGACAATTGTGCCAGCTGCCATGGAGTTAAAGCTCAAGGCGCACTAAATTGGATGCAACCTAATGAAGCTGGTGTACGTGGCGCCCCTCCCTTGAATGGCAGTGGCCATGCTTGGCATCATTCGTTAGATAACCTTATCCAAACCACTACCCATGGTCGAGGTGCAATGCCAGCCTGGCAAGGCACTCTTACGGAAGCAGAAGTAGTAGCTACTTTGGCCTGGGCTCAAAGCCTTTGGCCAGACAAAATTTATCAAGCTTGGTTACAGCAAAACTAATGATCGCGCTAGCCAAAGCCTCTATAAAAACATCAAACCACCTGTACCGCAACGGGGCCATTATGGTCATTATGTGTGGCCTATTATGGAGCACTGCGGGCATTGGCGTGCGTTATATTAGTGAAGCATCGGGCTGGCATATTGTTTTTTTCCGTTCTGTTGGTTTAATTTTAACCATACTGATAGTGATGGCCTGGCGCAATAAAGGCAACTTGGTTACTCCATTAAAACGCACTAATAAACTGAGCCTTTTGGCTGGCATATTTTTGGGTGCTTCATTTTTTGGCAACATTTTTGCTTTGCTTTACACTAGTGTGGCCAATGTGGTGTTTTTGTTAAGTTCATCCCCTTTTATCGCGGCGCTACTTGGCTGGCTCATCCTGGGTGAGCGGGTCAAAAAACGCACATGGGCTGCCATTGCACTCACTAGTGTTGGTGTTAGTGTAATGGTAGGGCATGCATTGAGTGGAGACGGTATTATTGGCATGGCTTTTGCGCTGATGATGGCCATTTCCTATGCCGCCTTTAGTGTGATCATGCGCCGTGGCAAAGATAACGACATGTTACCTGCTGCCTTGATTGGTGGCTTATTCTCTATGCTAGTAGCAACTGTTGCCATTGATGATTTCGCTATAAGTTGGGCAGACTTGGGGATTTGCTTAGCCCTAGGTTTTTTCCAAATGGGTTTGGCTTTGGTGTTATTCATCTATGGCTCAAAACACGTGCCGGCAGCAGAACTCACCTTATTGACTATGCTGGAAGTGATACTAAGCCCTATTTGGGTGTGGTTTTTGTTTAATGAGCACCCAGGCAATTGGACGTTGATCGGCGGAAGTATTATTATGCTGGGCGTTTTAGTACAAGCAATTAGCACTAGCCGTCGTCCGCCATTCTTAATGCCCCCATTAGTTACGAGTACTGGGCTTGAAAAAACGTAAGCGATTAGCATTAGTCACTACCGTAACCGATGACAGGGACATTGCTAAGGCCGCCAACATAGGGCTCAGTAATATGCCCGTTAGGGGGAACAACACGCCTGCAGCAATAGGAATACCCAGGGTGTTATACGCAAAGGCCCCCCATAAGTTTTGTTTAATATTACGTAAGGTAGCATGGCTCAATTCAATGGCATCTGCCACGCCATGTAATGAGCTATTAATTAAACATAAATCAGCGCTTTCTATCGCCACATCAGCACCTTGGCCCATAGCAAAACCCACATTAGCTTGGCTTAAGGCCGGCGCATCATTAATACCATCACCCACCATAGCGACTACTAGGCCTTGGTTTTGCAGCTGTTTGATTTTATCTAACTTGTCCTGCGGCATAAGTTCGTAAGCGTAATCATCCACAGCCACCAAAGTTGCTACCCTTTGAGCTGTTGCTTGGTTGTCTCCTGTTAGCATCATTATCTTAATGCCCTGAGCTTTAAGCCTCTGCACCGCTTTAACGCTGTCGGCTTTTAACGCATCTTCAAGGGCAAATGCGGCGATTAAAACACCTTTATTGGCAAGTAATACTAAACTTCTGGCTGCAAGGTCCTGAGCCTCCAACCAGCTTTTGGCACTACTAACATCCACCTTATAGGTCTGCATTAGCGTCACATTACCCATAATAAAGTCGCCACTTACTAACCCCAAACCCTGCACTGCAGTAAATTTTTGTAAAACTGACGTTGCATAAAAGGCATCAGGTTTTTTAAGCGCTAGCTGCTGCTGACAATAGCCTACAATGGCCAAGGCAATGGGATGTTCTGATGCTTGCTCCAAAGTTTTCGCAATCGCTAAACTTTGGGTCTCATCAGCGCCGTTAAAAACGGCATAGTCTTCTACACTTGGATGCCCTTTGGTCATAGTGCCTGTCTTGTCCAACACCACCCAATCTATATTACTGGCTTGTTGCAGAGCGTCGGCATTACGTACCAAAACACCCATTTGTGCAGCCTTGGCCACACCAATCATTACTGAAATAGGTGTGGCCAAACCCAAGGCACATGGGCAGGCAATAATTAGCACCGATACTGCACTGATCAAACTGTACGTAAGCGCAGGCTGGGGGCCAAAAAAGTACCATACTAGCGCTGTTATTGCTGCTAGAACCATAACCACTGGTACAAAAATAGCCGCCACTTTATCAGCTATACGGCTAATAGCCGGCTTACTATTTTGTGCTTGCCGAACCATCTCGATAATCCGCGCTAAGGCGGTGTCTTTACCCACCCTTGTGGCTTCATATATCACGCTACCTTGGCCATTAATGGTACCGGCTACTAACTCGTCAGCCAATTTTTTGAGCACTGGCATGGGCTCACCAGTGAGCATTGCTTCATCGAAGTAACTTTCACCTTGGGTCACCTTGCCGTCTACCGGCACCCTTTCACCGGGTTTAATACGTAACCAGTCACCCACCTTAACTTGGATAATATCAACCTGCGTTTCAGCCGCCATTAGTTCGCCACCTGAGCCCACCAAACAGGCATGGCTAGAGCGTAAACTAAGCAAATTTTTAAGGCTTGACTGGGTTTTACTGCGCGCTAGCATTTCAAATACTTGGCCTAGATTCACTAAACCAATAATCATCACCGCAGCTTCAAAATAAACCCCGCGAGCAGCCTCTGGAAAGATATTAGGCAGATACACAACTAAAATCGAATATAGCCAAGCCGCACTGGTGCCAATAGCGATCAAGGTATCCATATTGGCATGGCCCGACTTCACTGCCTTAAAGCCACTGCTATAAAAATGCTCCCCAGTCATTACCATCGTCGCCAAGGTAAGCCACCCTATAGCACGTAGAATAAGTGGGTCGGTAATGTCCATGCCAAAAAACATCAAACCAAACCCTAGGCCCACACCAAAAGCTGCATACCAAGAACGGCTTTTTAATAGTTTTTTTAACTCTTTATCTTGCTTTTTCTGCGCTAACACAGGGTCTTCTATCACCTGCGCGTCATAACCTGCGTCTTGTACAGCAGTGATTAGCTGTTGCGCATCACCACCACTTATTTCTGCGGTACGGCTAGCAAAATTAACCTGGGCGGCCACCACACCTGGGGTTTGATTCAACGCTTTTTCAATGCGTCCCACGCAGCCAGCACAAGTGACACCAGATAGTGACAACTGTATGATCTTGTCTTGAGCAGTATTAGTCATGGTTTTCAATCTCTGTAGCTGGCGTATTCCAATCTTCAATGAGGTGACAAATGTGATGCCCATCAGGAATGCCGTCAGGCATTGTTTGCCATTGTTGTAAAGCCAACTGCATATGTGCCATTTGCTCTTCTAGAATGCGTATCTTAACCGCTACTAAAGGCACTCGTTGGCGTAGCATATCTCTCACCATAGGGCAGGGGGAGTCTCCTTTAGTCGTATGTTGCAAGATGGCCTGTATGTCTTTTAGACTAAAACCTAAAGACCTAGAATGGCTAATAAAAGTAAGCCGTTGCAACGCATGATGGTCAAACAGCTGATAGCCATTATGCGGGTCTCTTTGTGCTTCTAATAACCCCAAGCGGCTGTAATAACGCACAGTTTCGGCGCTTACCTTTACTGTGTTGGCAAGCTGGCTTACAGTTTTCATTTGCGCTCTCCTTGGGTTACGGGTTACGGTGGCCATATAGTTTAAAACAGTGGTTTAGTGAGGCAGTTTATAAACTCACCTAGCAACACACTATAAAACCTAAGTGTTACACATAGGTCAAGAGTTGTTCAATGTGTACAGGTATTCTGCCAGTGCTTGTATGTCTTGCGCCGTCATCTTGCCGGTGGTATTTTCCAGTACATCACTCATACTTCCACCCAAAAAATCACCTGCTGGCGTCATGCCTATTTCTAAAGCGAAGGCAATATCCTCTTCGCTCCAACCGCCAAAAGCTAATTTA
>Ga0307994_1000697_pt1 | contig 22317 bp, 19 predicted proteins | sample EllFjometagen261_FD_203171 | JGI IMG/M metagenome (GOLD analysis project Ga0307994, IMG submission 203171) | Marine microbial communities from Ellis Fjord, Antarctic Ocean - #261 | ecosystem: Environmental > Aquatic > Marine > Unclassified | place: Southern Ocean | collected 2014-11-02 | reverse complement strand
CCACCGCGCGTTATGAAGGTTATGGTCCAGGCAATGCTATGGTGATTGTTGAGTGCCTAACAGACAATCCAAACCGTACTTTTGGTGACGTACGCCAGTGCTTCACTAAGACCAAGTGCAAAATTGGTACCTCGGGCAGTGTAGGCCACATGTTTGATCACAGTGCTATTTTTGTATTTGCCGGTGATGACGAAGATGCCGTACTAGAAGCGCTAATGGAAGCCGACGTAGATGTGACCGACGTTGAATGTGAGGATGGTAAGACCACTGTGTTTGCCCCACATACTGAGTACAACAATACCAAACAAGCCCTAATTGAAGCCCTAGGTAACGACAAGGGTGGGGCTGAGTTTGAATTTGAAGTAGATGAGATTCAATTCATTCCGCAAAACACCAACCCAGTCACCGGTGACGACGCAGCAATGTTTGAAACCTTTTTAGACATGCTGACAGATCTTGATGACGTACAAAATGTTTATCACAACGCCGAAATTGACTAAAAGGCTGACAAGGCAAGGTCTAATTCTAGACCTTGCCTAACGCTACCGCCACTGCACTTTGGGCGTGGATGGCGGTGGTGTCATAAAGCGGCACTTGGGTGTCTTTTTGCTGCACTAGCAAAGTGATTTCTGTACACCCTAAGATCACCGCCTGAGCGCCTTGGTTATACAAGCTTTGAATAACTTCTAAATACTTCTGCTTAGAGTCTAACTTAATTTCACCAAGGCACAGTTCTTGGTAAATCACCTCGTGTGCCATTATTTGCTGTGCGGCATTGGGCACAAGCACTTCTATGCCAAATTCTTTGGTCAACCTGCCTTTGTAAAACTCTTGCTGCATGGTAAACGCAGTGCCCAGCAACCCAACTTTAGTGATGCCATCGTCTAACAGTTTCTTGGCTGTAGCGTCGGCTATATGCAGTAGGGGGATGTTCACTGCGGCTTGTATCTCCGCCGCCACTTTATGCATGGTATTAGTACAAATCAAAAAGATATCTGCCCCACCAGCTTCAACCGCTTGCGCGGCCTTAGCCAGAATATCTGCGGTTTCCTGCCATTTTCCTTGATGCTGCAATTGCTCAATTTGATGAAAATCAACGCTGTATAAGCAGATTTTTGCACTATGTAGGCCACCTAAACTTTCCCTTACCCCTTGATTAATCGCGCTGTAATAGAGACTGGTAGATTCCCAACTCATACCGCCTATAAGACCGATGGTTTTCATAGAATAGCGCTCCAGTAACTTACAAGTGGTCTTGTTAGGTAGAAAACGGTCATTAGATTGACCTTCGTAAAGCCTGCAAAACCGTTGCAGTGGGCGGTAAAACACTACGCCATAAATTGAAGGATTGAGCTGCTTGTTCAACCAGCATACCTAAACCATCATTGGCTTGGGCAGCCCCTTGATTCAAAGCCCATGCATTGAATACGGTAGTTTGGGAGGAATACATCATGTCGTAGCAGCGGGTGTTGGGGTTAACTAATCCACTTGGCAAGGGAGGGAGATCGCCTGCTAAGCTAGCGGAAGTACCATTGATAATCCAGTCAAATGGGCCTTGAAGCTGCTCAATAGGACACGAACTAATGCTGCCTAGTTCTGTGAAAGATTCAGCAATTTGCTCGGCCTTACTGTGGGTACGGTTGGCCACAACTATGGTACGTGGTTGTTGTGCAAGAAGGGGCTGTAACACACCCCTAACCGCCCCACCCGCGCCTAACACTAAGATTCGTTTAGCTTTTAATTCGCCACTCAGGTTATGGCAAATGTCCCGTACTAGGCCCATACCATCCGTGTTGTCGGCCACTAGCTGCCCTTGTTCGTTTAAATAAAGGGTGTTGGCTGCCTTCGCCTTTTGTGCAGCCGGGCTTAAGGTCTGTGCCATAGCAAACGCTCTCTGCTTAAAAGGCACCGTTATGTTGAGGCCTTTGCCACCAGAGGCAAAAAATGCCGTCACAGTGCCCTCAAACTCATCCTCTGCTACTAGCTGTGCCTGGTAGTTAAGGTGTTGTTTGGTGGCCTGCGCAAATGCCTCATGAATACTAGGAGATTTGCTTTGATGAATAGGATTACCAAACACACGATACTGATCTACGCTCAAGTCTGCTGATCTATCTAAATCCATGAGTTACTCCAGCCAATCTTTGGCAGGTAAAAAATCCCGCCCTAATATGGCTTCTTCTGAACTTTCGTCAATTTGGTAATCATAGCTCCAGCGCACTTCGCTTGGCAGGGACATGAGAATAGACTCCGTACGCCCACCCGTTTGTAAACCAAACAAGGTGCCTCGATCGTACACTAAGTTGAATTCCACATAGCGCCCGCGACGGTGCAACTGGAAATCCCGTTGGCGCTCACCATATGCCATATCCTTACGACGTTCGATGATCGGCCCGTAAGCCTTAAGGTAGCTATTACCCACACTTTGCATAATGGCAAAGGCGGTGTCAAAATCGGGATCGTTTAAGTCATCAAAAAATAGGCCGCCCACTCCTCTAGCTTCTTCACGGTGGGGAATATAAAAATACTCGTCACACCAGTTTTTTAATCGCGGGTACAGCGCTTCACCAAAAGGATCGCAAGCGGCTTTGGCTGTAGCATGCCAATGACGACAGTCTTCTTGGTTGCCATAGTAGGGTGTTAGGTCATAACCACCGCCAAACCACCACACTGGGTCTTCACCTTGTTTTTCTGCAACAAAAAACCTTACATTGGCGTGAGATGTTGGCACGTAGGGGTTACGAGGGTGAATCACTAAAGACACACCCATGGCCTGAAAGCTACGTCCAGCGAGTTCTGGCCGATGGGCAGTGGCGGATGCGGGCATGGAGTCACCCATCACGTGGGAAAAATTCACCCCTCCCTTTTCAATCACGCTGCCACCTGCTAATACGCGGCTAATGCCACCACCACCGGCTTCTCGCTGCCATTCGTCGGCGATGAATTGTGCTCCACCATCGAGCTCTTGCAAGGCATCACATATAGTTTGCTGCAGACCAAGGAGGTATGTTTTTACTGCGTTGATATCGACGTTGGACACTAAAAATTCCTTAAATTTTGCTTCATGCTGGACGAATTATTTGGCCCGATACTAAATCTTTCACTGCGCTTGGTTGTTCATTCTGACCTAGGTCACCGTTAACCACATAATCAATTTGGTCACCAAAAGCATGTGTTATGTGCTCACGGCTTCTGGCTGGCTCACACCCAGCTAAGTTAGCAGAAGTTGACACTATTGGCCCGTTAAACTGGTCACATAAAGCGGAGACTACAGGGTGGGCCGAAACCCTCAATGCCACACTTGAATGCTGGCCTTTAATCCATGATGGTACCCAGGCTTGTGGATCTGGCATCAACCAGGTGGTGGGGCCCGGCCAAGAGAGGTTAAGCTGCTCGATTTGTTGTGCTGTTAAGGCTTCTACTAAAGGCTGAAACTGAGCCCATTGTGATGCAACTAATATGAGGCCTTTATCCACAGACCGTTGTTTTAGTTTAAGTATTTTACCCACTGCTGCCTCATTCCATGGGTCACAGCCTAAACCCCATACCGCCTCCGTAGGATAAGCGATGACGCCACCAGTGGTTAAGGCTTGTGTGGCGTATTCTAAATGCCAATCGCTGGGTCGCATAACTTTCCTAAGACATGTGCCTAAAGCACTTTTTCATAACCACCGCCCGTCAGTCGCACAAGGCCAAGTAGCTCTAATTCTACCAATTGAGCTGCAACAACAGTATACGGTTGAGCCAATTGAGTGCAAAGTATATCAACTGGCACTGGGTCATAGCCAAAAACTCTCAGCAATATTTGCAATTCTTCTGCAATATCTGCGATATCTTCCTTAATAGTCGAGTCTGGAGGCTGATAGCGCGTGACTAAAGGTTGTAATTGAGGTGCCAATTCTGCCAAAACTTGTTGCGGTTGATCCACTAATATAGCGCCGTTGCGTATCAATTGGTGGCAGCCTTGGGCTTGAATATTGTGTACACTTGAAGGTACTGCGAAAACCTCTCGCCCCTGTTCAAGGGCCGTCTTGGCAGTAATCAAAGAGCCGCTTCTAAGCGCCGCCTCCACGACTAATACACCCATACTTAATCCGCTTATGATGCGATTTCGCGCTGGAAACCGGTAGGCTAAGGGTTTGGCCATCAGCGGCCAAGGCGACACTAGCAATCCACCACCCGCCAGGATGCGTTGTGCTAATGGCTGATGTTTGGAGGGGTATATGTAGCCTAACCCTGACCCAAGTACCGCTATGGTATCGGCTTGTGCGTCCAGAGCCCCTTGATGACAGGCGCCATCAATGCCCAATGCCAAACCACTGACAATAGTTAAACCACTGGCACCCAAGTTGCCAGCAAAAGCTTTAGCTAATGCCATACCATTGGCTGTGGCCCTCCGAGCACCCACCATGGCAATGCTCGGTTCATTAAGCAGGCTTGGACGGCCTTGCACCCATAAGAATGCAGGGGGGTGGTGAATGGCTTTCAGGGCATCTGGATAATCCACGTCATCATACAACAGCAATAAGGCGCTATTTCTTTCTACCCATTGTAATTGCTTAGCGAGGCTACGCTGTAAAGGCTCAGAAGTTAAATGGGCTAAATGCTGACCTTGTGTAGGGTTCAAAATAGAACCCAGTTGAGGCGACGCTTGTTGCTCTAAAATAGTGGCCCCATGGCCATAAAGTTGAGCCAGATTATAGCCTTGCTTAAAGGTTAAGTTGAGTTCACTCAGCGCAAGCCAAGCTAAATGATGATCATCCATAATCATTCCATTACTAAAGACAGATAGTGGTATAATTCTAGCTAATAAATTCATTTTTGCGTTAGTCGCTCTTTAGGCTGCTTTCGCCAGACCGTAAGAACACAGAATCCCATGGCACTATTACCTATTTTAGAATTCCCAGATACTCGTTTGCGCAAAATTGCGGCGAATGTAGAGCACATTACCGATGACACCCGCCAACTGGCTAAGGACATGCTCGAAACCATGTACCATGCCCCAGGCATAGGTTTGGCCGCGTCACAGGTGAATGTACACCAGCGTCTTGTGGTGATTGATGTAAGCGATGATGGCGACGACCCACGCGTGCTAATTAACCCTACCTGGGAACCTTTGACCGACGAAGTGCAAAACTACCAAGAAGGCTGTCTATCCGTACCAGAGTTTTACGACGATGTAGCACGTTATAGCAAAATCCAACTTAGTGCCCTTGATGAAAATGGCGAAGACATTTTTGAGCAGGCCGAAGGGTTGTTTGCCGTATGTATTCAACACGAACTAGACCACCTTAACGGTAAGTTATTTGTAGATTATCTTTCACGCCTTAAGCGTGAACGCATCCGTAAAAAGCTTGAGAAAAAGCACCGCGATGATGAAAAAGACGCCCTTTACGAAGCCCAAGCCAAGGCTAACATGGACGCCCAAGAGTGAGCCAAGAAGGATTAAGGGTTATTTTTGCAGGCACACCAGATTTTGCAGCCCAACATTTACAAGCATTGCTCGATAGTCCACATCAAGTGGTTGCTGTTTACAGCCAGCCAGACCGCCCCGCAGGCCGTGGCCGAAAACTTACGGCCAGTCCAGTGAAGGCCCTTGCCCTTGAAAACGCCATTGAAGTACGGCAACCCTTAAGCCTAAAAGACCCAGAAGCTCAAACAATGCTGGCCAACTACAACGCTGACATCATGGTGGTGGTTGCTTATGGCTTACTACTACCCCAAGTGGCTTTAGATACCCCTCGCTTAGGCTGTATTAATGTGCACGGTTCATTGCTGCCTCGTTGGCGTGGCGCAGCGCCCATTCAACGCGCAATATTAGCCGGTGATAGCACTTCTGGCGTAACGGTGATGCAGATGGAAGCTGGCCTAGACACTGGCCCTATGCTGCTTAAATCAGAAATCCCCATCGCTCCAGCCGACACCAGCGCTAGCTTGTATGACAAGCTAGCCGTGCTTGGCTGTAAAAGCCTTGTGTCGGTTTTAGATAGCCTACAAAATTCAGCACTTAGTGCACAAGCTCAAGACAGCGCTGAAGCCAACTATGCAACTAAGCTAACTAAAGCCGAAGGCGCTATCAATTGGCACCAAAGTGCGCAACAAATCAGCTTACAAGTACGCGGCCTTAATCCATGGCCAGTGGCCTACAGCGATTGGCAGGACAGTCGCCTGCGAATCTGGATGGCCCACGCAATAGAAACCTCTAGCAACCAACCAGCGGGCACTTTAGTTGCGCTGGATAAAACGGGCTTAGAGGTCGCTTGTGGTACCGGACACCTTAAAATCACCCAACTACAATGGCCAGGCGGCAAAGCCCTAATTCAAAGCGAACTGATGAACTTAAAACAAAAGATGACTCTTGGCGAAGCCTTTACCAGCCTTATGGTGGAAAAATAACATGGCAAACCCACGTTTACTGGCAGCCCAAGCCCTCACCTCTGTGTTGGAGCACAAAGGCTCTTTAGCCTCTAGCTTACCTAAGGCCTTAGAAGCAGCAGAGCATGGTGACCGCGCGCTTATTCAACAGTTGTGCTACGGCACCTGCAGGCATTTCCCACAATTGGAACTCATTGCAGAGCAGTTGTTACATAAGCCTATGAAAGCCGAAGATCAGGATATTTATGCCTTGATTCTTATGGGTTTATACCAAATAAAAGAGATGCGAACACCGGACCATGCTGCTGTAGATGCTACAGTGCAAGCGGCTAAGGCTAGTGGCAAACGCTGGGCAGACAAACTGATCAACGGTGTATTACGTTCTTACATCCGAGGCGGCGAAGACTTAGCAGAAGTGCTGAATGAGCACGATGCCTATCGTTACAATCACCCACAATGGCTCATTTCAAAACTCAGCAACCACTGGCCTGAACATTGGCAAAACATTTTGGCTGCTAATGACCCACAAGGGGCCCTCACATTGCGCGTTAATACTCGCAAGATTAGCCGTGACGATTACTTAGTGGCCTTGGCCGAAGCGGGTCATCCCGCCCATACTTGCCAATATAGCCATGTAGGTGTTCAGCTAGAGAAAGCCAGCGATGTAATCCAATTACCAGGCTTTGAAGAAGGCTGGTTTAGTGTGCAAGATGAAGCGCCACAACTGTGTGCACAATTGCTAGAGCTAGAAGCAGGCCACCGCGTGTTAGATGCGTGCGCTGCACCCGGTGGCAAAACTTGCCATTTACTAGAAGCGCAAGATGTCACTGTTGTTGCCGTAGAGCTAGAAGAGCGACGTATTGGCCGCATGAAAGATAACCTATTCCGCATGGACTTACAGGCAGAAATTATCTGCGCAGATGCCAGTGAGCCCGACCAATGGTGGGATGGTGATGCCTTTGACCGAATTCTACTTGATGCGCCTTGCTCTGCTACAGGTGTGATACGACGCAACCCTGATATCAAAATATTACGCACTAACGAAGACATTTTAGAGTTGGCCAAACTGCAGCTAAAGTTGCTAAATAATTTATGGCCTTTATTGAAACCCGGTGGTTATTTACTTTATGCTACCTGCTCCGTCTTGCGCCAAGAAAACGACCGCCTTGTGACACGTTTTTTAAAGCAGCAAGTACAGGCAGAGCACTGTGTCATTGATGCCGATTGGGGCATTGAACTAGACGTAGGCCGCCAGCTATTGCCTAATCCAGCAAGTCATGACGGTTTTTACTATGCCAAACTCCACAAACCGCTCTAATAGTTACGGCCGTGATGGTAGATTCTCCCATGTGTTCTGCTATTATGAAGCTCATCAACCGCTCTTGAGGCATTTTGCTCTAGTATGAAAATCATCATTCTTGGTGCAGGTCAGGTTGGCCGTACCCTTGCTGAAAACTTGGCCAACGAGGCCAATGATGTGACTATGGTGGACCAGGATGCGGGCCGCTTAAAAGACCTACAAGATCGCCTTGATATTCGAACTGTGCGTGGGCGTGCATCGCTTCCAAATATCCTAGCCAGTGCCGGTGCTGAAGATGCCGATATGCTAGTAGCGGTGACTAACAGCGACGAAGTCAACATGGTAGCCTGTCAAATTGCTAAAACCATGTTCCAAACACCTACCATTATTAGCCGTATCCGCGAACATCGATATTTATTAGAGCGTGATGCCTTATTTAAAGAAGAGCCAAGGGCTTTTCCTATCGACGTCATCATTAGTCCTGAAAAGCTGGTCACCTCCCACGTTCAGCGACTGATAGAAAACCCAACGGCCTTACAGGTGCTCGATTTTGCCAAAGGTAAAGTGCAGCTAGTAGCCGTAACTGCATCCCATGGTGGGCCATTAGTAGGCAAACCCGTATCTGATTTACGCAGCCACATGCCTAACATTGACACTCGCGTTGCCGCCATTTTCCGTAACGACAAAGCCATAGTGCCTTCCGGAAAAACCCACATTCACGTTGATGATGAAGTCTTTTTTATCGCCGCTAAACCGGACATCAGCAAGGTTATGAGTGAACTTCGTCGACTAGAGAAGCCTTATAAACGGATCATGATTGCAGGCGGTGGTAATATTGGCGCCCGGTTAGCTCGGAATTTGCGCAAACATTTTAGGGTTAAAGTCATTGAGCGCGGATTAGAACGCTGTGAGCACCTGGCCGACATCTTAGACGATGTCATCATCCTGCATGGCAGTGCTTCCGACAGGGACTTATTGGTCGAAGAAAATATTGAATCTACAGATGTTTTTTGTGCCTTAACTAACGATGATGAAGCCAATATTATGGCGTCTATGTTAGCTAAACGTCTAGGCGTGCGCACTGTAATGACCCTAATAAACAATCCAGCCTATATGGACCTCATAGAGGATGGCACCATAGACATCGCCATCTCTCCTCAACAAACCACCATCAGTAGCCTGCTAACCCACGTACGCCGGGGCGATATCGTTAACGTTCACTCACTACGGCGCGGTGCAGCAGAAGCCATTGAAGTGGTTGCCCATGGTGACCCAAAAACGTCTAAAGTGGTTGGGCGCTGTGTTGCTGACATACCCCTGCCACAAGGCACCAGTTTTGGCGCCATTGTTCGTGGAGAAGAAGTGCTCATTGCACACCATGATACTGTCATCGCAAATGACGACCACTGCATCCTATTCTTGACAGATAGACACATGATCAACGATGTTGAGCGGCTATTTGCCGTGACTCTTGGATTCTTTTAGGCCTTAATATGCACTTTCGTGTTACTTTAAAAATCATTGGTATGCTGTTAATGGCGTTTAGCGCATCCATGCTGCCATCATTAGTCATTGCCCTAACCCTACCTGGTGACGGCACTGCATGGACTTTTGGCATCTCTTTTTGTATCACCTTTATTGCTGGTTTTTTGTTGTGGCTACCATTTTCTAAACAGAACAAGGCTCTGCGTACTCGAGATGGCTTTGTTATTGTGGTGATGTTTTGGTCTATTCTAGGTCTGTTTGGTGCCTTGCCCTTTTACTTCTCCACACCCCTGTCTACTCTTAACCCAAATTGGAGTTATGTAGACGCCTTATTTGAGTCCCTTTCTGGTCTTACCACTACCGGCGCTACGGTCATTGCTCAACTTGACACTTTGCCTAAATCGCTATTGTTTTATCGCCAATTTTTACAATGGTTTGGCGGCATGGGCATTATCGTATTGGCTGTAGCCATTCTACCTATGCTAGGTATTGGCGGCGCCCAGCTGTATCGCGCAGAAACCCCAGGGCCCGTCAAAGATTCCAAACTCACTCCCAGAATTACAGAAACAGCCAAGCAACTTTGGTACATTTACTTAACTCTTACGGTCACTTGCGCTTTAGCCTACTGGTTTGCGGGCATGAGTGCCTTTGATGCGATTACCCATAGCTTTTCTACGGTTGCCATTGGCGGTTTCTCCACTCACGATGCCAGCTTGGGTTATTTTAATAGCGCCGCCATAGAAACCATCGCCATCATCTTTATGTTATTGGCCGCAGTCAATTTTGCCCTCCACTTCCACACCGCCCGCACCATAAGGCAAAAGCACTATAAAGCGAGTTTATTACACTACTGGAAAGATGAGGAACTGCGTTTCTTTCTAAGCGCTATTGTCACAGTGTGTGTCATCACAGTGGGCACTTTGTGGCTTACTAATAACATGAGTTTTGACGACAGCTTCCGCCAGGGCGTGTTTGAAGTGGTGTCTATCGCCACTACCACAGGCTTTGCGACAGCCGATTTTTCCCAGTGGCCCGCCATGCTTTCGTTCTTGTTGTTTACCGCTGCCTTCATGGGTGGCTGTGCTGGCTCTACTGCGGGTGGCATGAAGGTAGTGCGTGTACTCATCTTACTTAAACAGGGGTTACGAGAAATACAACGACTCATACACCCTAACGCCATTATTCACGTCAAGTTGGGTTCTAGCCCAATCCCAGACCGAGTGGCGGAGGCTGTGTGGGGGTTTTTCTCCGTTTATACCCTCGTCTTCATCATTATGATGATTGCTTTATTAGGCACAGGCCTAGATCAGGTTACTGCTTGGTCAGCCGTAGGCGCTACCCTTAATAACCTTGGCCCAGGTTTAGGCGATGTCGCCCTTAACTATGGTGAAATTAATACCACAGCGAAGTGGATCTTATGCTTTTCTATGCTCTTGGGTCGTCTAGAAGTCTTTACCTTATTAGTATTATTCACTCCCATGTTCTGGCGTGACTAGGTTATTCTATTAGCTGGTTTTTCCCAAGCTATTCACAGACTTATCCACAGGAGCATGTAGCCATGGCAGAGCGCTGGAACCAACGTTATTCTGCACCTTCGAAGTTGCCCGAAGTGAGTTATGGCCTCCAAAATCACACTCACTTATTTCCCCGTATAGGCACCGGATTAGACTTAGCATGCGGCTTGGGACAAAACTCAATATTCCTTACAAAACATGGACTTAGTATGCATGGATGGGACTATTCTACGACCGGAATAGAACAAATGGCACACCACTGCAGCATCCAAAAAGTTGAAGTAAATCAACGGTGTATAGACCTTACAAGTACACCATGGCCAAACCAGACGTTTGACCTCATTTGTGTAACTGCATTCCTAGACCGCACACTTTGTCCACAGATTGTCTCCCACCTTAATCCAGGTGGTATTTTGGTCTATCAAACGTTTAATCAAGTCACTGATATTGAAGGTGAAAACCTTAATAAACCACGGCGCGAGCAGTTTTTGTTAGGAGCAGGAGAACTGTTAGAGTTATTTGCTGAGCTAGAACCTTTGGTGTACCACGATGAGCAAGAATTAGCACAACTAGACCACCCTTTGGCTGGCAAAGCGTTGTTGATCGCTCGAAAACCTGCTGTCACTGATGATGAAAAAAGTTAATCATGCTGATGGTATGGGAGATGCTTAGCTAGTTTATTTTAAGGTATGTTTGAAGCGCCGGTATTCCCACTGGTATTGCTCGGGTGAGCTTCGGACCAACCTTTCTACTGATGTATTGATTGCTTGTACCTTAGCAGCCAGCACTTCAACATCGTCACCACTGCTACTTTGGGCCATGCACAAGTCTGAGATGTCTTCTAGCTCAACAACAAATCCTTCACTGTTGGGCAAACGCCGTGCGAAGCCTAAAATAATACGTGTGTTTTTAGTGTTGGCCAACTGAGCGGCTAGTGTCATGGTATAGGCCGGCTGTCCAAACCATTGGCTAATAATGCCAGCGGTTGGCGGTGGCTCCTGATCTGGCAATATTAAATTTACCTCGCCTTTAAGAAGCGATCGTTTCAATTGCATGACCCCTTTCGCCGTTGCTGGCGCAAGTTTCATACCCGCATTGCTTCTTGCTTGATGTATCAATTGATCAAGGCCGGGCAATTTAGCCGTTTTATAAAGGGCCGTCACCTTAGCTTGATGTGCAGCCCAATTGGCAAACAGTTCCCAGTTACCTAAATGAGGAGTTAATAACACCACTCCCCCTTTTTCTTGGGCCTGCTGCAAACACTCACCCCCTGTGACAGAGATAATGCTATCTAATCCACGTTGGCTAGGTTGCGTCCAGTTATGACCCATCTCTAGTGCGGCGTAAATAGTATGCAATGCACTTTGGCGAACTAATTTGGCCTGTTGTTTGTTGGTGAGGGTTGGCCAGCAGCGCTGGATGTTGATCCGAGTCTGTTTAAGGCTTTGATTAGGCAAAACTATCATAACCGCCAATATAACCTTAGATATACTGTGCAGCAACGACAAAGGCAGCTTTCCTAATATGCGTAATAGGCCTACAGCGAGGCTAGATTTCAAGTTTTCAGACATAAAGTGGTCAAATATTCGTTCTCAAGTCGGAGATTTAGCTCCATTAAGTAATGATACCTCGTAAATGGCCCATAAACGAGGGACTAGCGTGCTTTTAGGTACATGTCAGCTGCTTACTGCTAGTGTATAATGTGCGGCTTAAATCTTGCTCTTGGCCTCGTCCTGAAGCAACTCTTTTTTTACTTAATGCGTGGGTTTAGTCGTGGATAAAACAACCGATACCAGCACTTTTCAAGGTCTCATTTTTGCCTTGCAACACTACTGGTCTGCTCAAGGCTGCAATATCATGCAGCCACTCGATATGGAGGTCGGTGCTGGCACCTTTCATCCAGCGACCTTTCTTAAGGCCATTGGCCCGGAAAGCTGGCGCGCGGCATACGTGCAACCAAGCCGCCGTCCCACAGATGGCCGCTATGGCGAAAACCCTAACCGCTTACAACACTATTTTCAGTTTCAAGTGGTTATTAAGCCGTCGCCAACAAACTTTCAAGAGTTGTACTTAGAGTGCCTAGATTACCTCGGCATTGATACTTTGGTCCATGATGTCCGTTTTGTCGAAGACAACTGGGAATCACCTACCCTGGGGGCATGGGGCTTAGGCTGGGAAATCTGGCTTAACGGCATGGAAGTGTCCCAGTTTACCTATTTCCAGCAGGCCGGTGGCCTTGAGTGTTTCCCAGTAATGGGCGAAATCACCATCGGACTAGAGCGTATTGCTATGTACCTGCAGAACGTAGACAGTGTCTATGATCTAGTTTGGAGCCGCACAGCGGATGGTACTACGGTGAGTTATGGTGATATTTTTCATCAGCAGGAAGTTGAGATGTCCACCTACAACTTCGAACATGCCGACGTTAATATGTTGTTTACCAACTTCGACCACTACGAATCTGAATGTGCCCGTATGGTAGACGCTAAACTGCCTTTGCCTGCGTATGAGTTTGTGCTTAAAGCGTCCCATGTATTCAACTTACTTGACGCACGCCACGCCATCTCTGTCACCGAAAGGCAGCGCTACATTTTACGGGTTCGCACCTTGGCCCGCCAAGTCGCATTGGAATATTATGCAGCACGCAAGGCATTGGGCTTCCCCCTTGCCAGCCAGGAGTTAAAGGACGAGTTATTGCAGGACGAGGAGCAAAATTCATGAGCCACGCCGACTTTTTGTTTGAATTGGGTACTGAAGAGCTACCTCCTAAGTCTTTAGTGACCCTGTCTAAGGCTCTAGAGTCTAGTATTACCGGGCAACTAAAGGACTTAGGCTTGGCCCATGGCCAAGTGACACCCTATGCCACACCTCGGCGCTTGACTGTAATTATTGAAGCTTTAGAGGTGCAGCAGGCCGACCGTCACGAAAGTCGTCGTGGTCCTTCTGTTAAAGCCCCAGAAAAGGCAGTTGCCGGTTTTGCCCGCTCCTGTAACGTTACATTAGACGATTTAGCGATTGTTGATACAGACAAAGGTCAATATTACGAATTTGATCGTCAGGTTAAAGGCTCCAAAACCATAGAGCTTTTGGCAGCTGTAATCAACCAAGCCTTGGCTAACCTACCTATCGCTAAACGCATGCGATGGGGATCATCACGCAATGAATTTGTCCGTCCAGTTCAATGGTTTATTCTGTCCTTAGGCAACGAACTTGTAGACACGCAGTTGTTCGATTTAACTAATGGCCATTCTAGCCGTGGCCATCGTTTTCATAGTAAAGGTGAAATCACTATTGATGCTGCGTCAAGTTATGCAGAACAACTACGCACCCAAGGCCATGTTATTGTCAGCTTCGATGAGCGTAAGGCTATGATTCGTAAACAAATAGCAGAACAAGGTCAAGCACTTGACGCAACAGCCGTAGTTGATGAAAAGTTACTCGACGAAGTGGCTGGTCTGGTGGAGTGGCCGGTGTGTTTAACGGGTCGCTTTGATGAATCCTTTTTGGAAGTGCCTGCTCAAGCGTTAATTTCTTCCATGAAAGAGCACCAAAAATACTTCCATTTTGTGGATGATAAGGGAGATATCTTGCCCCTTTTTCTTACAGTCAGTAACATTATCAGCAAAGACCCAAGCCGGGTTATTGCAGGGAATGAACGGGTTATTCGCCCACGACTTGCCGATGCAGTATTCTTCTTTGAAACGGATAAAAAGACCACTCTTGAGAGTCGTAACAAGGCTTTAGGGAATGTGGTATTTCAAGCAAAACTAGGCACTGTACTAGACAAAACCCAACGTCTAGCTCAACTATCAGGCGGGATCGCTAGCCTAATTGGCGCAGACAGCACTCTGGCTGCTCGCGCAGCCACCTTATCTAAAGCTGACCTTAATACCGATATGGTACTCGAATTTAGCGACTTACAAGGCCTTATGGGTCACGTTTACGCGCTTAATGACGGCGAGGATACTGCTGTTGCAGCTGCCCTAGAACAGCACTATTGGCCTAAATTTGCCGGGGATCGATTACCGCAATCTTCAATCGCTAGTGCAGTTGCTATAGCTGACAGGCTAGATACCCTTGTTGGGCTCTTTGGTATCGGCCAACCTCCTACGGGCAGTAAAGACCCTTACGCCCTGCGCCGGGCCACCGTAGGACTGTTGCGAATTATCATTGAACAAGGCTTAGACCTCGATCTTGCTGCCTTGCTTGAAACCTCTTATGCTTTACATAAGGAACTCCCGATACCCCTAGAGAAAGTTCAACCACAGCTATTGACCTTTGTTTTTGACCGGTTACGTGCCTACTACGAAGATCAAAATGTCGCCATTGATATTTACTTGGCGGTTATGGAAAATAAGTCTAATTCGCCTTTGGACTTCGACCGCCGTGTTCAGGCAGTCAGCGAATTCTTGAAACTTGATGCTGCCCAAGCCCTTTCGTCTAGCAATAAACGAGTAGGCAATATCCTTAGTAAGAATGGCAGAGGCAATGCTTCTTTTGATCCAGCATTGTTGACAGAAGCGGCGGAAATTATATTGGCAGACTCATTAGAACGGGTTAAACGGAGCAATTTCGCTGTTATTGCTCAAGGCAACTATCATGATGCGTTACAAGTTCTTGCGCAATTGGCTGGTCCACTTGATCAATTTTTCTCGGACATCATGGTAATGAGCGACGATGAATCGCTCAAAAATAACCGTTTAGCATTGTTGTCGGAGCTTCAGATTGAGCTCAGTCGTGTTGCTGACATTAGCTTACTAGCTCATTAGAACTGATCTGATTCAGGTTTCATCTTGCATATGTGTTTCACGTGAAACACTTATGCAAGGACCCTGGTAAAGCGTCTTCTTTTCTACATCCCATAAAAAAGCCTCCAGATGGAGGCTTTTTTATGTTTCAACAAATCCTAAACAATCCCACTAGAAGTCTAAGTTTGCAACTCGTAGGGCATTTTCTTCGATGAACAGTCTGCGAGGCTCAACTTCATCTCCCATAAGAGTAGTGAACATTTGATCCGCGGCGATGGCATCATCTATGGTGACGCACAACATACGCCGCTGCTCTGGGTCCATGGTGGTCTCCCACAATTGACCCGGGTTCATCTCACCCAAACCCTTGTATCGCTGAACAGCCAGACCACGGCGAGCTTCCTTCATCAACCAAGCCAAACCAAGAGCGAAGCTCTCTGTTGGGAATGTTTTTTCACCTCGCTGGAAGTAGCCATCCTGCTCTAACAAGCCAGATAGTGCACCATTAAGAGCCACTATAGAGCGGTATTCTCCAGAACTAAAGAAGTCGAAGCTGATCATATAATCTTCGTCGATGCCGTGAGTTGTGATGGTAATCATTGGTAAATATCCATCCCGCTCCGGATTACCACGCACCTGTCCATCATACATGGCACCGCCAACTTCCTGCTCTTCCAAGCACTCCAAAATCGCATCCAGCCACGCTGCAACCTTATCTTGATCGTGCAACTCTTGAACGGTTAGTACAGGGGCATAAATCATTTGATTCAAAATGACGGCAGGAATAATCCGCTCTACTCGTTTTACAGTTGCCATTACCTGGCGATACTGCACCGCTAAACTTTCCAAACCCGTGCCAGAAATTGCTGGGGCATTTTCGCTGGTATGTAAAGATGCACCGTCCATTGCGCCTTGTAGTAGAAATCCATCTAGTGCGGGGTCATCTTTTAGGTACTGCTCCTGCTTGCCTTTCTTAACCTTATACAGAGGTGGTTGGGCGATAAACAAATGTCCGTTCTCAATGACCTTAGGTAGATGACGGAAGAAAAAGGTTAGCAACAATGTGCGAATATGGGCACCGTCAACGTCTGCATCCGTCATAATAATCACACTGTGATAGCGCAACTTTTCAATATTAAATTCGTCTCGGCCAATACCACACCCTAACGCTGTGATTAAAGTGCCTACCTCTACAGAAGAAAGCATCTTGTCAAAACGAGCCTTCTCTACGTTAAGAATTTTACCCTTTAATGGTAGGATAGCTTGCGTCCGACGATTACGGCCTTGCTTAGCAGAGCCTCCTGCGGAGTCTCCCTCCACTAGGTAAATTTCAGAAAGACCGGGGTCTTTCTCCTGGCAGTCTGCCAGTTTACCAGGCAGACCTGCAATATCTAAAACACCTTTGCGGCGAGTCATGTCACGCGCCCTTCTGGCCGCCTCTCTTGCCCTTGCAGCATCGATCATTTTGCCAACGATCACGCGAGCTTCTTGTGGATGCTCTTGCAAAAACTCAGACAAACATCGACCTAGCTCCTGCTCTACAGCAGACTTAACTTCAGATGAAACTAGCTTATCTTTGGTTTGAGATGAGAATTTTGGGTCTGGCACTTTAACAGAAATGATCGCGGTTAAGCCTTCTCGTGCGTCATCTCCAGACGTGGCAACCTTAGATTTTTTCTGCGCAGACTCTGCTTCAATATAATTATTTAGCGTACGAGTAAGGGCCGAACGAAACCCACTTAGGTGAGTGCCGCCATCCCGCTGAGGAATATTATTTGTAAAGCAATGAATACTTTCTTGGAAAGAATCATTCCACTGGAGTGCCACCTCTACACCAACACCGTCGGCATGCATGGTATTGAAATGCATACATTTGTTGATTGGCGTCTTGTTGGCATTTAAATACTCAACAAAAGCAGCAACACCACCTTCATAACAGAAAAGCTCTTCACGCCCAGAGCGCTCGTCTTTAAGGCGAATGGCTACGCCTGAATTTAGGAACGACAGTTCTCGCAAACGCTTTGCCAGAATATCAAAGTGGTACATGATGTTTGTAAAGGTATCTGGCGAAGCCGTAAAGGTACACGTGGTGCCAGTGCCTTCGGTTGTGCCCACAACTGCCAAAGGAGCTTGAGGCACACCATGGTGGTAAATTTGTTCATGCACTTGGCCATTACGACGGATAGTGAGTTTAAGTTCTGTAGATAGGGCGTTTACTACACTGACACCAACGCCATGTAAGCCGCCAGACACCTTATAGCTATTATCGTCAAATTTACCGCCAGCGTGTAACACAGTCATAATCACTTCGGCTGCAGAAACCCCTTCTTCCTTATGAATGTCCACAGGTATGCCACGCCCATCATCCACTACGGTAACCGTATCGTCAGACTGAATGGTTACACTAACTTCACTACAATGACCGGCTAGAGCCTCATCGATACAGTTATCGACAATTTCAAACACCATGTGGTGCAGACCTGTACCATCGTCCGTATCACCAATATACATACCTGGGCGCTTACGCACTGCGTCCAATCCCTTAAGGACTTTGATACTGGACGAATCGTACACTCTCTCTTCGCTCATTAATTACTCCGAAGTCAATTTCATAATATTGTGGCAGCCAATACTAAATGGAATACTATTCCTGGCTTACTTGTCCGTGTTTCACGTGAAACATCTTTATTTTCGCTTCTTCTGGCCAACAGTCTGTTAGCTCATTTGGTCCAACACTAGTGACAAATACCTGAGTATCTAGATTCACTAACTGCTGGCATATCTCTCGTCTATGGGACCAATCCAATTCAGCTGCAAGGTCATCAACCAAAAATATACACTTACGGCCCTCAGCTTCACTTAACAACTTGCCTTGAGCAAGCTTAAGCGCAATAACAACCAACTTTTGCTGGCCACGAGACAAGCGTTCTACGGCATTGACCCCATGCAAGGTTAACTTGAGATCTGCTCGCTGAGGCCCTCGCTGGGTATAACCTAATTGTAAGTCTCGCTCCAAGGTCTCTTCAAGGATGTCCGCATAATTGCGATTAGCAGACCAGCCTGAATAAAAACCAAACTTTAACTCTGGCAAATCTACCAAACCAGACAGAATCTCGAAGAACACTGGCTCAAGGAGCTTCAAATAACCCTCTCTGAGGCTATTTAGCTGCTCAGCCACCTCAACCAAGGCGGGATCAAAACTAGCCCTTACATCAGCCCTCATTGTACCACATTTCAAAGCGCTGTTACGTTGTTTTAGCAGCCTCTGAGCCTGTTTCCACAGCCCAAAAAAACTCGACCTGTGATGATACACACCCCAGTCCAAATACCGCCTCCGAACACTAGGGCCAGCCTCAATCAAACGAGCACTGTTAGGGTCAATCAGCTGAATAGGCAATAAGCTAGCAAGCTCTGCAACAGAGGAGAGGTTTTCACCATTGAGGCGCACGCCATGATCACCGTCCAATCGACGATTCATGCCCAAAGAATCCGTTACACCTTGTGGGTTTTTGACCTTGGCAAACAGCACGCAATCTGTGTGGCCCTGGGCAATGATAGAAGCTAGCTTTAGGCTACGAAATGAGCGCCCTAAACCTAGCATGTGAATAGATTCTAAGACACTTGTTTTGCCGCTAGCATTGGGTCCGTAAAGCAGGTTTATTCCTTCATCAAAGTGAAGGTCGACATGAAGCAAATTACGTAACCGCGTGATGCTTAACTGCTGAACAGACATACGCTATGACACCTGTTGATAACACCTAGCATAAGATGTGCATAACTCCTAGCCATTAGACTGTCCGGTGACTAGGTAAGGAGTTGAATTTCAAGCTCAACTACAGGCGCATGGGCATGATGACGTACTGAGCGGCCCCGTTGCCACCGTCGGCAAGTAACGCACTAGAGTTTGAATCACTCAAGGTCATTTTGACCTGATCACTATGCAGTACGTTAAGCACATCAAGCACATAGCCCACGTTAAACCCAATTTCAATCTGAGCGCCCTGATAATCCACCATAAGGCTTTCTTCAGCCTCTTCTTGCTCCGGGTTATTCGCCACAACCTGCAAGTTCGTATCACTTACAGTCATACGTACACCACGGTATTTTTCGTTGGATAGAATAGCTGCACGGCTCAAAACGCCCCGCATAGCTAAACGATCAACAAGCACGATCTTGTCGCCATTACGGGGTAATACGCGCTCATAATCTGGAAACTTTCCGTCAACAAGCTTAGACGTAAAGATAAATTCATTAGTGAAAGCACGGATATGACTCGCACCAACAACCAACCTTACCGTCGCATCTTCTTCAGTCATTAACCGCGCCAATTCCAATACCCCCTTACGCGGCACGATCAATTGCTGTGCGGCTTGATCTGGCAAGCCAACAGGCATAAAGCTCGTCGCCAAGCGGTGGCCATCAGTGGCGACCGTCCGCAACTGGCTGTCTTTAATTTCAAACAGCATGCCGTTTAGATAATAACGCACATCTTGCTGAGCCATGGCAAAACCGGTTTGATCTACCAGTTGCTTAAGGGCCATTTGAGGCACCTCAAATTCAAACGACTCAGGGCTATCTTCTACATTAGGAAAGTCTGTCGCCGGCAATGTGGATAACTTAAATTTACTGCGGGCCGAACGCACCAAAACATGCTCTTCGTTCTGCATCACTTCGATCATGGCGTGATCCGGTAGCGACTTGCAAATGTCCATCAGCTTACGCGCCGGTATAGTCACCCCGCCATCTTCGCCAGCTTGATCTAAACTCACTCGACCTACCAGCTCTACCTCTAAATCGGTGCCTGTAAGTGTAAGTTGGTCACCCTCCACCACGACCAATATATTGGCCAGCACAGGTAAGGTTTGACGCCTCTCAACAACACCCGCAACTAACACTAAGGGTTTTAAAAAGGCTTCTCGGCTGATGGTAAATTTCATACTACAATCCTGTTAACGGTTCTTGCTCGGCAGACTATCGGCCTAGACAGTTAATGAGCGATATAAGTTATCATAATCATCGTGAATGTCACGATCTGCTTCTCGTAATTCTTTTATTTTGCGGCACGCATGTAAAACTGTTGTATGGTCTCGTCCACCAAATGCATCGCCAATTTCGGGCAAGCTATGGTTGGTCAACTCCTTCGCCAAAGCCATGGCCAACTGTCGTGGCCGAGCTACTGATCGTGAGCGACGTTTTGACAAGATATCAGCAATTTTAATCTTATAGTAGCTTGCCACAGTTTTCTGGATATTATCAATACTGACCTTTCGATCCTGCAACGCCAATAAATCTCGCAACGACTCTTGTATAAAGGGAGTAGAAATTGCCTCTCCAGTGAAATGAGAGTTTGCGACCACGCGTTTGAGGGCGCCTTCTAACTCACGCACGTTGGAGCGTATCTTCTTTGCAAGAAAAAAGGCCGCATCTTCAGGTAAAGCAATATTCCCTTCAGCCGCTTTTTTCATCAAGATCGCTACGCGAGTTTCTAGCTCGGGAGGCTCAACCGCTACAGTTAAACCCCAACCAAAACGCGATTTCAAACGGTCTTCTAAGCCCACTATCTCTTTGGGATAACGATCACAGGTCAAGATCATCTGCTGACCACTCTCCAACAGCGCATTAAAGGTGTGAAAAAACTCTTCTTGTGAGCGCTCTTTCCCTGCAAAGAATTGTATATCATCTATCAATAAGGCATCAACTGAACGATAAAACCGCTTAAATTCGTTAATTGCATTCAATTGCAGGGCCTTCACCATATCAGCTACAAAACGCTCCGAATGCAAATAGACTACTTTTGCATTCGGGTTTCGCTCGATTAAAGCCGCTCCAACAGCATGCATTAAGTGAGTCTTACCTAAACCCACGCCGCCGTATAAAAATAGGGGGTTATAAGAACTGCCGGGGTTTTCCGCAACCTGCTTAGCTGCAGCTAAGGCCAGCTGATTGGATTTGCCTTGAACAAAACTTGAAAACGTAAACGCACGGTTCAAGTAGCTTTGATGACGCACTGAGCCTTCAACTTGAACTACGCGCTCCGGGCCAGACTCTACGTTAAACTGCGGTTGTATGATGGTTGTAGCTCGCCTTGGCATGGGTTGCACAGCTGGGGGTGCAGTTGGCACAAAGGTGGCCGGCGTGATAATAGAAGCTCGCTCTGTAGCGTGACTAGCAACCCCTTGTGGGGAAGCCCCCAATGGCCCCACAACCAACTCTACATCTTGTGTGGCGTCCGTAGCGTAATCTGCCACCAATTCCCGTATTCTAGAAAAGTATTTATCTCTAACCCAGTCTTGCACAAAACGATTAGGCGCCAACAGCTGAATAACTCGACCGTCTTCATGAACCTTTAAGGGTCGAATCCAAGTATTAAACTGCTGACTAGGCAGTTCATCTTGAAGACACGCCAAACATTGTTGCCAAATCGCTTGAGTCATTATTAACTAGAACCAAATTATACTAAATTGCTAAAGCCGACTGAGTGACTTTAAATTGATGTAATAAAGACGATCATTTTATCACCAAGTGCCTAAAGTTATCCACAGGCAGTGCTCGATAAGGCGATATAAGGCATAACTTTTAGGTCAGGTGATAATATTTAGCCTTTTTACGTAATTTAATGGCTTAATCGTGGAATCAGGCTTGCTATTAGATTTACGCTCTCATATAATTTCGCCCCTAGATTTTCAAAGCCAAGATTTTGGCCCTTAACTAATTTTGCGAGACCGATCATGAAAAGAACGTTTCAACCTAGCGTCCTAAAGCGCAAGCGCACTCACGGTTTCCGTGCACGCATGTCAACTCCAGGCGGCCGTGCCGTAATCAACGCTCGTCGTGCTAAAGGCCGTAAGAGCCTAAGCGCGTAAGCGACTGTTGCACGCTTAGCGTATGACTGAATTCG
>Ga0307994_1000696_pt1 | contig 22328 bp, 19 predicted proteins | sample EllFjometagen261_FD_203171 | JGI IMG/M metagenome (GOLD analysis project Ga0307994, IMG submission 203171) | Marine microbial communities from Ellis Fjord, Antarctic Ocean - #261 | ecosystem: Environmental > Aquatic > Marine > Unclassified | place: Southern Ocean | collected 2014-11-02 | reverse complement strand
TTCGCAGGCCATTCACATCGTTGACGAAACGGGAGCGAATTCCTGCCGGCAACCATGTAGCAGGATACGGCTGTAGTTCCACCCCAGCGCCAGTTGCTTGGGCCACCACGGCGCCAGAGGCAAGCACTGCAGGGACAAGTACTGAGGATGCTAACAAAAATTGTCTACGCGAATAGTCTCTCATCAGTGTTCGCCTGATTCAGTTTTAAGGTAGAGGCTAGATAGAATACTGTATTTTTACTCTTACCCCAATTTTTTACCTTAACGCCCCAATAGCCACATGTGCCCCATCGGCTAGAGACTCAATTGAGAGTTAGCTTGTCAGTAAGCCACAAAAGATAAATAATCAGCACTTGTTTGAGTTCTAATTCCTTACTAGTGACTCGACCCACAAGTAAGGATCAGCCTACCGGAGATACTGCGATGAGCAAGATCACACGACGCGACTTCATTAATCATGCAGGTTTGTACACTGCGGGGGGCATTGCCCTGGCAGCTAGCTCGTCAGGATTCATTACAGGGGCAGCGCACGCGCAACCAATGCCCGACTGGCTCTCGCTAACAGAAGAAGCTGCGCTTGAGCCAGACCTCCCCATAATCGATCCCCACCACCATCTATGGGACAGGCCTGGCAACCGTTACATGCTCGAGGACCTGCTTCTTGACACCGCCGCACATAATGTTCGGCAGACTGTTTTTGTAGAATGCACGTCCATGTACCGCGCAGACGGGCCAGAAGAGCTCAAGGTTGTTGGCGAAACCGAATTTGTGCAAGGTGTTGCCGCTAAGAGTGCTAGTGGTGGCTATGGTGAAACACGCGTGGCGACAGGCATTGTCGGCTCGGCCGACCTGCGCCTGGGAGATCGAGTCGCACCGGTATTGGAAGCACAGATTGCAGCCAGCCCACAGCGCTTCCGCGGCATTCGCCATCGAGCCGCTTGGGCGGACCTGTCCGTGACCCCGAACCGGGCTGCCGACGCACCCAATCATATTCTATTGGACCCAAATTTCCGTAAGGGCTACGCACATCTTCGTACCCATGGACTTACATTCGAAGCCTGGCTCTATCACACACATATTGCCGATCTTACCGATTTAGCCAAGGCCTTCCCGGATACAACTATTATATTCAACCACCTCGGCGGCCCTATCGGAATTGGTAGTTACGCGGGCCGGCGTGACGAAGTATTCGCAGCATGGAAGCCTGCCGTTGCCGAGCTTGCTAAATGCCCTAACGTTGTAGCCAAAATTGGTGGAATCCAGATGGTAGTTAATGGCTACGGCTGGCACGAGATGGACAGACCGCCAACGTCGGACCAATTGCTGCAGACCAATCAGGACTGGTATCACTACATGATCGAACAATTTGGGCCAGAGCGCTGCATGTTCGAGAGTAATTTCCCTGTCGACAAACTGTCGTGCTCGTACACCGTGCTGTGGAATCAATTTAAGAAATTGACAGTAGGCTATTCTGCTGACGAGCGGGCAGCAATGTTTCACGATACTGCACAGCGAGTGTATCGACTACCGATGGTATAAATAGGAACGGCGAAAGTGATTCCCGTCTTTTTCCCTCGGGCTCAATCTCAACATTTTTAACACCCTTTAGATGGGAAAGGATTTTTCATGTTCAAGATTTTTTCAGTATTAGCGTTACTCGCTTCAAGTTCTGTTTATGCCGACTTGAAACTTACTGTATTTGATTGCGGCGAACTAAATTTTGCCGATATCAGCGCATTCGGGTTAAGCAATGACGAAACGTCCGTGCGCGAACTATTCGTGCCCTGCTACCTGATTCAGCATGATGAACATCTTATGGTTTGGGACGCAGGCTTACCACTGACTGATGTTGGGCAGACAAGTGGAAATTCACGCTACGAGAAATCGTTTCTCGACCAACTTGCAGACATGGATATTGCACCTTCTGATATCGACCTAGTGGCTTTTTCTCACATGCACTACGACCATGTCGGTGCCGCCAACGCCTTCACCGATTCTACGCTGCTTATTCAGGAGACCGAGGCTGTAGCTGCATTTGAGCACCCAGAAGATAACCCGGTGTTTAGGGCGGAACTCTATAATGAGCTTAAGAATGCAGATAGACGTAGCCTAAATGGCGATTACGATGTTTTTGGTGACGGTAGCGTTAGAATCATTGCAGCCCCAGGACATACACCCGGACATCAAGTCTTGTATTTAGACCTCGATAGCTATGGCCCGCTCATTTTGTCTGGCGATTTGTATCACTTCGAAGCAAGCAGAGTCATGCGCCGCGTACCTAGCTTCAATACCAACGTCGAGGAGACATTAAATTCGATGGATAAAATTGAGAAACTGGTGGTGACAAGCGGAGCTACTTTCTGGATCGAACACAGCAAGGAACTTGCCGAAAGCTTAAATTTAGCGCCCGCGTTTTACGACTAAAAATGGGGTTAAAAATGGGGTCAGAGTAAATATCCAGTACTGGATATTTACTCTGACCCCATTTTTGTTTTTGCCATTTTTGCAGCAACACTCTTCGCTGCTAAGGTTGATTTTCCGCCTCAATCTTTCGCTCCTGCTTATCCTTCTCTTCTTCAATTGCTGACTCTATTATCCGCAACATATCATCCACATCAGCAACCTGCGTGTTCTCAGCAAACAGCCCAGTAAGCTCAGTATCTGGCCGCAAGTCACCTTCTTCATACAGCTTCCAGATTTCCTTGGCGTATCCGGTCTGCAGCAACTCTGGTGCGAATTGCCCGTAGTAGCTGCTTATTTTATTAACGTCACGCTCCAGCATGGCCTCGGCGTTGTTATTTGCTGCGGCATCCACCGCCTGAGGCAGATCGATAATCACGGGGCCGTGCTCATCCACCAATATATTGAATTCGGACAAGTCACCGTGTACCAAACCGGCGCAGAGCATTTGCACCACGAAACGCATGACGGCCGCATGACCTTGAATGGCCTCTTCGGCTGACATAGACACGTCGCTAAGGCGCGGCGCAACAAGACCTTCATGGTCGGTAACCAACTCCATAATCAAGACGCCGTCAACGCAGGTGTAAGGCTCTGGAACTCGCACGCCGGCAGCGGCGAGTTTACGCAGCGCATCGACTTCGGCATTGTGCCAGGTCTGTTCCTGCTGCTCGCGGCCAAATTTGGACCCTTTGTCCATGGCACGACTGCGACGGCTATTGCGTGACTTTCGGCCTTCGGTATACAGAACAGCCTGCTTGAAGCCGCGCTTCGCTGCCTCTTTGTAGACCTTGGCACAGCGGATCTTGGAATCGCAGCGAACTACATAGACATCGGCCTCTTTACCGCTCATTAGTCTGCTGATGACTTCGTCAATTAGACCTTCTTCGATAAGGGGCTGGATTCGCTTAGGTATTTTCATGGCGTCTTTTTACAGCACTAAGATTAGGTAAGCTAGAGCAAACTTAAGATAAATGGAATTGCGAGCACGTGAACTCATTAAATCAGGAGTTATTCAAAGCCAACAAAATTAACAAAATTATCGGTTTCAGCTCGGCGCGACTTTACACTGTTGGCCGAGAACTCGTTGTTAGGATACCCCATAGCAATGCAGGTAAGAATACTTTGATCATCGGGTATTCCAGCATGCTCTCTAACAACTGGAGTTTGCATCACTCCCTGGCCATTGATGACCGTTCCTAGACCTCTCTCCCATGCTGCAAGACAGATACCGTAGGAAATCGCGCCAAGGTCGAACTGTGCGATCGCGGCTGGCTCTAGAATCTTGTCGTAAGTAAGCACTATAGATACCGGCGCATCGAATTGGCGAAAGCCTCGCATCACCCAGTCAGTGCGCTTCTCTTTGTCATCGCGCTCAATGCCCATAGCCTCGAACAGCTGGACGGCGATCGCGATCTGCCGTTGGCGGTGAATTCCTTCATAGGCTTCTTTGGTGGGAAAATCGCGCTGTGGCTTTATTCCTGCCACCATGTTTTCCGTGTTGCCTTTACGAATTCTATCCAGTGGCTCTCCCGTGACGACATACAGATTCCAAGGCTGGGTATTCATGGAGGACGGTGCCCCCTTTGCGACTTGGATTATCTCTTCAATGAGCTCTCGTGCTACGGGTTTATCTTGATAGCCACGCACGCTCCGTCTCGTTCGTACCAGTGTTTCAAATTCCAAGCTTCCTACTCCTATGCTAATAAATTCCCGCCAGCCGGCGGCGCAGCCTATTATGCCTAGGATTAAGGAAATGGAAACTATTTAAGAATAGATTACTGGCAATAATTGGTATTTTACGAAACTGTACTAAAACGTGGCTCGGACCTTGACCGTAAAGCGAGGCCCGGTTGTCGTACAGAAACGTTCGATCTCTCTGATATCTCCATTGATCAGACGGCCATTGAAACGTCTTCGCTCTCGGCAAGCGTCTTGATTCAGAAGATTGTCCGCTTCGAACCTGAAGGTAAACCTACCGACACTATTCTTCTCCGCGAACAAACTTAGATTGCTAACCATACCCGAACCTATCCAGATAACGTTATCTATATCATAAAAGGGCCGATTGCCGTCGAACCCGTCCCGATAATTGAGGCCGTAATTGAAATTTTGTGAAGGGATATCGTGACGAAAACCTAGGCGAAAATTCCCCCTGTCGAATGGCACGACCTTTCTATTCTTGCCAATTAGCGGCGAAAATATTTTCGAATCCTGCACCAATACACCTGCGGTAACTACCGCCTGAGGGAGATTCAAAAATCCCAAGCGGATGCTGGCATTGAGATTGAGACCATAGACTGTGCCATCGCCGACATTGCCGTTGGTTGTCGCAAGATTGGTTTCGCTTGTTGAAACATCGATGCGGTCTATTGAATTGCCCACATCGTAATAGAACAGTCTGGAATTGAGCACGCCGCCATCATTAGGGAGCCGATAGTCAAGATTGACGTTATAACGCCAAACTTCTTCCTGTTCTAACTCCGGATTCCCAGCAAGGATATCTTGAGTCTCATCTCTGTCATTAGCGGCGGCCGAAAAATCTGAGAAGCGCAGTTGCGACACATCGAGTTCAGCTGACATGCGAAGCTGAAAGCTACTACTCATATTAAATCTTAGATCGACTTTAGGCTTTAGGAAGTCAAAACGTCGACTTACATTTACATCACCGGACTGCGATATCTCCGAGTCCTCATAGAATAGACTGCTCTCCAAAGACAGTCGCTGGTTGATCTGCCAATTATGTATGGCGAATCCTTCGTAACGAATCTCCTCTACTGTAGACACTGCATTCGGCAGGGAGACTGGGGTTAGGCCGCCATGATCTGGGGAGGCAATTCCACCAAGGGGTAAACCAATTTTCAATGAAGAATCGAGTATGGTCTGTGCTCTCTCTATGCCCAGCTCCAAGTTCTGATCATCTGCCGGATCAAACGTGTAGGAGGTTCGTACTATGCGTTCACGCTCACGGCGGCTGGTATCTAGAAATAAGTTCTTGGTTTCCGGCCCGTCTAGGCCAGAAGAAAAAAACCGCTCGCGGGTAACGGCGTTATTATCCTCATTTACGATGAAGAGGACTTTGTATTTTCCGCCACTATCAAAATTGTATTCATAGTCGCCACCAAACTCCCAGTTATCTGAACTGGCGGGAAGCGCCTCGCGCTCTACTCGGATAGTCGGTGGTGAGATCTGGAAATTGGTAATGGTCCGCACCAAATCCGCCGGCGGATCGTTCTTCGTATAGAGGCCATTAAAAGCTATTCTACTATCAGGTGAAATTTGATAGGCAATGTTGGAGTTCAAAGTATAAGTGGTTTGATCCCGAGTTTGCTCGATCTCGCGAACATCGTTTAAACCCAGCCCTGGGGGTAACACACTGATCTCGTAGCTCTCCAAATCCTCATAACCCGCAGCCACCTGTGCGCTCAACAAATAATCAAACTGCCCTGTCTGTCCGCTGAAGGAAAAAGTTCCTACTGGCTCTACTTGCCCATCGCGGAAGTGTGTCGCGCCTACCTCGGTCGAAATGCTAGAACTCGACTGCGACTCGAGCAAAACAATATTAATCAGCTGACCAGTATTTCGGACATCGAGGTCGCCCGAGGTACCACGAATGATTTCAATGTACTGAACCTGATCTGCGGAAATTCTGTCGAGCTGACTGCTGGCCTCATTCGCCTTACCGGCCATGCGCTTGCCATTGATCAGAATTTGTTCGCTAGCTCCGAGGCCGCGATCAGCCCCATTGAAGCTTTGAACCTCATTCCCCTCAAGCGCCACGCTGATACCAGGAATAACATTCAGCATGTCATTGACTGACACAGGGCCGTATTGCGCAAAGAAAGAGGCTGGGTAGGTAACCGTGGACTCGTCTTCGGCGCCTTCTTGCGCTGTTGCTGAAGCAGAAATTCCAAAAAGTAGTACTGTTGTTATTATTCTTGAGTACCGCATTATAAACTCCAAGGGGCATTCTCGACTGCTGATGGCGTGTAATTTCTTAATAATCCGCACAATATAGGATCGTTCAGTCCCGATTTCAAACAGCAACATAATGAATATGCTATAACTCGCCTTATTGGAACCGGCGTGTTATTTACCATGGCAGGTAGATCACGAGGATTCAAAGCTACTGTTAATGTTAATGTTAATGTTAACTAGAATCAGATTATATATAAACAGTGCATGTTAGCCCCCTAACTTCTTATTCCTGCGCTTCATCTCGTTAGATCTCGAACCTCAGACAAACTGAGCACAGGCTACTGATTCGTTGTTAGGCATAGCCTACCTAGTAATTGCCGAGTATGATTAATGATCGATATTCCAATTGAGCGCAGCGAGGCCTCTATGACTAGTAATTCCATCTCTCGACGTCGTTTCCTTCAAGCTAGTGGCGCAGCCGCTATTGGATTACCCTCACTTGCTCGCGGCTATACAGCCTCGGAGATGCGAGGCTTCTATGCCAATGGCGAGATGTCTGCCAATGTCTCGAAATGGGAGCTAGACACCCCAGCTCTTTGCGTCGACCTAGATCTCCTAGAAGCCAACCTCGACCACATGGCTTCCACAATGACTGCCAACGGCATAGCGAGCCGACCCCACGCGAAGACCCATAAGTGCCCGACTATCGCTCATATGCAGATGGACCGCGGCTCGGTCGGAATATGCACAGCCAAAGTCAGCGAAGCAGAAGCGATGTTCCAAAATGGGATAGACCAGATTCTAAATACCACAGGAAACGTAACGCCAACAAAGATTAGACGCGCTATGAACCTTCGCGCACAGTGTCCAGGCTTTATTCAGGCGACCGATTCTGAACCCAATGCACGCCTGCTTTCTGAGGCTGCCGTGAATATGGGTATCGTTGCTGACGTGGTGGTCGATGTAGACCCCGGCATACGTCGCACCGGCACTCCCTTTGGACAACCTTCTTTACAGCTGGCACAACTCATCGATCAGCTGCCGGGCCTGAATTTTCGCGGTATGCTTTGCTACGACGCGGCGGCACAACACGTCGTCGGTTTCCAAACTCGTAAGGCGCAAACGCTCGAGCGCATGGTGCAGGCAACCAACACCCTCGAACTCATGCAGCGCTCTGGACTCAATACCGAGATCTTCAGTGGCGGTGGTACCGGCACCTACAATATTGACCACGAAACGAAGGGAATGACGGATGTGCAGGTTGGTAGTTACGTGTTCATGGATGCACAGTATATTTCGATAGGTGGGGAAGAGGACATCGAGGTGTATTCCGACTTCGCCACTTCACTAACGGTGATGACAACTGTATTGAACGATCAATACGAAGGTCGCGCCACCTCCGATGCTGGCGCCAAGGCCTGCACCATCAATCAACCCTGGCCTATAGTGAAGGGCGAATCCAATATTACCTATCGATCTGGCTCCGACGAATTTGGCACCATCGTCTATGGCGACGACCCATCGCGTAACTACAAGGTTGGAGACAAGCTCGAGGTCATCGTCTCGCACTGCGATCCAGTGGTGAACCTATACGATCAGATGTATGCAATTCGTGGAGACAAAGTCGAAGCAGTATGGCCAATTTCGGCGAGGGGTATGTCAGCCTAAAAGGGCTTCTAAAGAAATAGGGAGCTTTCGCTCCCTTTTTTATGCGTTGCTCTTTTATGCGTTAAATAGGGCTCGCAGATGCGGGTTCAACATTCTTCCCTGCGGATCTAGCTCGCGCCTAAGTTCCATAAAATCTTTGAAGCGTGGATACAGCTTGGTCAGCTCAAGATGGGTGAGACTGTGTACCTTTCCCCAGTGAGGGCGGCCACCGTATTTCCAAAAGATGGGCTCGATGACGTTGAAGTAGGGTCGATAATCTTCACTAGCGGCTCGGTGAATCGAAATCGTCGCATGAGGATGATCTCCGTAAGCCATGCTTAGCCAATCATCATCGGCGCCGACATAACGGTATTCCAACACGAAGTTCACATCGATCGCCTGATCATAGATTGTCTTAAGAATCTCTCGTAGACATTCAGCTCCCACTTCAGCTGGAACCGAATACTCCATCTCATTGAAACGACTGTTGCGCACATTGGAAAGTATTTTATGGGATATATCTACAGACTCGCTTGGCTGAATACGTGATGCTGTCGCATTCGATTGACGAAGGCGTTCGGCTGGAGTTGGGTTTTCGCTTAGACCCAAGGATTCGGCTATCGATGCATCGCTAGTAGGCTCAGCGTCCAGCTCCACCTCGCCAATAGGCTCATCGGTCTCATCGATAGACAGCACCAGTGAATAATCAGAATACACCAGTGGAAAAATTTCAAAATGTCGATAGCTCGCTGCTAGCTCATCGAAGTTTGCGAGAATATCTTCGGTTGGCGCCGCCCATTCGCGCTTCTTCAATTTGTAGGCTTCTCTATTCTGCATTGTTACCTGGGTAACGATGCCAAGCGCTCCTAGATTCACACGAGCAGCGTGCAGTAAATCCTCGTCACTGGAATCGATATCCATGACGTTGCCATTCGGTGTCACGAGGCGCAAGGACGTAATAAACGATGACAAAGCCTGCAGAGTAACACCAGTACCATGAGTACCAGTGGCTATCGCGCCTGCTACGGTCTGTCGGTCTATGTCGGGCAGATTAATCATGCCCTGACCGATTGCGTCGAACTGTGCACCAAGATCACCCAGACGAGAACCGGCACCCAGAGTCACCTGATTATTCGTACTATCTGAATCTAGGATGCCGTTTAGTTGATCTATCACGACAAGATGCCCGTCTGTAGGAACCAGCGGACTAAATGAGTGCCCTGAACCTACTGGGCGAATCGGTCCTAGCGTATTTCTCAATAAGCTTGTTAATTCTTCTTCGCTGCCTATATCGTAACGACCGGCTGGCTGGCAGGTCTGACCACCAGACCAATTACTCCAAGACGCCGATTGTGCGAACGCCGCACCTGAACCTGCGTAGGCTCCAAATAGCGCCGCTCTAACGCTGGAAGCTAAAAACGTACGCCTAGATATCTGCTTCATTAATTGAGCCCCGCCATATAAGCAACCATCGCTCTAAAATCGGAGACCTCGCAGGCCATGCAATAGCCCAGTGGCGGCATGGAGTTAAAGCCTTCAATCACGTTGTTAATAATCGCCTCTTCACCTTGCTGCAATCTGCGTTGCCATTCGGCTGTATCACCTACAATCGGGGCTCCCGCTTCGCCGGTGATGTGACATAGCGCACAGCTGCGAGACCACTTGGCCATCACCTGTTCATCCGCGGTCACCGTGCGCAGCGTGGGTGGCCTGAACTGCTCGCCGGATACCGGGTTTTGACTTGCAACACTCGAGCAAGCACTAAGCAGCACCCCAAGCAGTGCTAGGGAAAATAAATGGGGGTAAGATTTTTTCATGTTCGTCCAATAATCAATCAGTAAACCACCTTAACCAGTGAGTCATAAGCTGTCAATTGAGTATTAACATGGACAATCTGAACAGCATTAATTTTCATAGCGCTTGTTTTTCGCCAGGGCATTCAAGGAACGAAATGCGTCTAGTTTTTCTTTGATACGGGTTTCCAATCCAGTGTTTTTGGGGTGATAGAACTGCTCATCTTTTAGCTGCGGCGGCAAATAATTTTCTCCAGCGGCGAAACCATTCTCTTCATCATGGGCATAGCGATAGTCTTCACCATGGCCTAGTGATTTGCTTAAGGAGGTGCTGGCATTTCTTAGATGCAGCGGAACTTCCAAACTGCCGTTGTGGTTAACCGCCTGCTTCGCTGCACTGAACGCGGCATAAACAGCATTGCTCTTCGGCGCGCTAGCCAGATAAACAGCTGCCTGCGCTAGAGCTAGATCACCTTCGGGACTGCCCAGACGTGTGTAGGTGTCCCAACAACTCAGTGTTAGTGGCAGGGCTCTGGGATCTGCGATGCCTATATCTTCAGACGCCATCCTTACTAAGCGGCGGGCCAAGTAGATTGGATCGCAGCCACCATCCAACATCCTCGCCAACCAATACAGGGCGGCATCAGGTGATGAACCTCTCACCGCTTTGTGCAGGGCTGAAATTTGCTCGTAGAAACTATCTCCACCTTTGTCGAAGCGTCGGCTGCCCTCTTCTAATACCTGCTGAATATGGCCGTCTGCTATAGTCCTGCGTCCATCCACTACCTCTGCCATGTCGCTTAGCACTTCGAGATAGTTAAGGACGCGGCGCGCATCGCCATCGCCTGCACGGGCTAGCATCTGACTTTGCGACTCGCTCAGATCCAAATTGAGCGCAGCTAGCCCTCTCTGCTCATCGTTCAGCGCGTTCTTGATGACAGCTAACAGATCATCTTCAGTCAGAGGCTTAAGTAGATAAACTCGTGCTCTGGATAGCAAGGCATTGTTCAACTCGAAGGAAGGATTCTCTGTCGTAGCGCCGATGAATAACACGGTACCGTTCTCGATATGGGGCAGGAAGGCGTCTTGTTGTGCCTTGTTGAAGCGATGAACCTCATCGACAAACAAGATGGTCTGGCTGGAACCACCCGCTTGATGATATTTAGCACGCTCAATGGTCGCGCGAATCTCCTTCACGCCATCGAGAACCGCAGACAGAGATTCGAAGTGATAGTCACAGGTGGCGGCTATAATCTTCGCCAGAGTGGTCTTGCCTACACCCGGTGGCCCCCAAAGGATCATCGAGTGAGGTAGCTTGTTCTGAATCGCCTCATAGATAGATTTGCCGGGGCTCAGCAGGTGATCTTGCCCAATAAACTCTTCAAGATTTAGCGGACGCAGTCGCGCTGCCAGCGGCTTATAGCGCTGGCTGGAACCTTCATCAGGCAGTAGTGATTGACTCATAGTGTGCTTTCTTATCGGCAAAAGCTTAATCGGTCTGCTGCAGAAACATCTGCAACTTGGCCGATCCCATCTTACGCAGTAATTTAATATTGCGCTCTGGGATTAGAGACGTATCTTGATGCCTGGCTATTTCCCGCTCCACACTGGACTCTCTTAATAGATGTAGAATTGGAAACGGAGAGCGATTGCTATAGTTCTCTGCATCACCGAACTCAGTTTCTGCAAATCTATACTGTGGATGGAAACTGGCAATCTGATAAACCCCGAGAAAACCCTCTTCATCTAAGAGAGCATCAACAATATCCAAAAATTGATTGTAGTCATCGAAGGATTGCAACACCTGGGGGTGGATCAGTAACGTAGTTTCTATCTCCCTGTCTTCTTGAAAACGCAACAACTCGTACTGTAAATCGACAAGCAGCTGTTCTTCGGTGATAGCATCGCTTACAACAAACTTCACCCGGTCGTTGACAAGCTCGCGTTTTGCAAAGGGACAGAGGTTGAGTTCGATAACAAATTTTTCTAACCAGCGACGAACAAGCCTTACTATTTCATGCTGCTGCACGGCGGCCTCTCGAATTTATCATGCTTTTACTTTATAGCATCACAGAAAAAGAGCCGCGTTAGGACTTATCCTGTAACACCGCTTCGTCGGCACTCGCGGAGAACTGAAGACTAGCGAAGTTTGCGTATAGCTCGCTTTCGAGCAGCAATTCCTTGTGTGACCCCTGAGCAACTAATTTTCCCGAGTCTAATACGACTATCTTGCTTACATTCATCACCGTTGCCAAACGGTGCGCGATAACGAGCGAGGTGCGATTCGCCATTAGTTTCTCCAGCGCCATCTGCACCTTGCGTTCGCTCTCGGCATCCAAGGCGCTGGTCGCCTCGTCGAGCAAGAGAATCTCTGGGTCTTTCAGAATAGCTCTGGCTATCGCTATGCGTTGCTTCTGGCCTCCTGATAAACGAATGCCAGACTCGCCAAGATAGCTGTCGTAGCCTTCTGGCAACTTCTCTATGAACTCACTCGCATACGCCGCTTCGGCCGCATCGCGAACTTCTTCGTCGCTAGCATCGGGCCTACCGTAGCGAATATTATCCCAAACATTACCAGTAAACATGGTCGGCTGTTGAGATACGATTGCGATATGACTTCTTAACGCTTGCGGGTCGAGTTCTCTAATATCGACGCCATCCAATGCTAATGATCCTGATTGTGGATCGTAGAAACGCAGCACTAGATCAAACAGGGTGGACTTACCTGCACCTGAAGGACCTACTAAAGCAACACTCTCCCCTGACTGAATCTGCAATGTGACGCCGTCCAGCGCTGGAGTTTCAGGCCGCGAAGCATAAGCAAACGTAACATTCGTCAGGGATAGCAAGCCCTTAAAGTCGCCCTTGAGTTGATGTGGTGTCTGCGGCGCCTTAATTTCGTTCTCGGCTTCCAACAGCTCCATCAGCCTCTCCATCGCGCCTGCGGCACGCTGCAACTCACTGATGACCGCGCTTATTGCTCCAACCGCCGATGCTACCAACACCGCGTAGGCAACGAATGCAGTTAGCTCGCCCGCTGACATTGTGCCGTTAATAACATCCTGGCCACCGACCCAGATCATTACCGCTAGCGCGCCGAATACTAGTGTTATAACAATTGTAATAAGGAAGGACCGCATCATGATGCGCCGTAAGGCGACATTGAACGCAGTCTCCACATGATCGGAAAACTGCCTGTCATCATGGCTCTGATGATTGTAAGCCTGCACCGTCTTGATCTGTTGGATAGTTTCTCCAACATAGGCACCAACATTCGCGATCTCGTCCTGACTGCTTCTTGAGAGCAGTCGCACCTTCTTGCCGAAGTACAAGATTGGGCCAATCACGAGTGGGATACAGATCAACACAACGCTGGTGAGTTTAGGGTTCGTTATAAATAGAAAGACCGTACCGCCAACCATCATCAGCAGGTTACGCAGCGCAATCGACGCGGACGATCCGATGACAGATTGAATGAGTGTGGTATCGGTCGTGATTCGCGACTGAATTTCGCCACTGAGGTTCTCTTCGAAATAGCCAGGATGCAAGTCGATGATATGGGAATAAACCGCTTTACGAATGTCAGCCGTGACGCGCTCACCGAGCCAGGACACCCAGTAGAATCTAGCGAAGGTGCCAACAGCTTGAAAGATCGCGATGAGGAAAAAGCCCAAGACGGCGGTGTTGAGAGCTTCGGTTGAGCCCTCGACAAATCCACTATCGACGATGATTCTTACGTATTGAACGAGGCCCAATGTCAGCCCCGCCGTAAAAACCAGAGCGAGTGCTGCAATAGCAATTTGCTTCTTGTAGGGTTTGAGAAAAGCCGCGGACTTTAGAAGTAAGGAGGTACTGGAATCTAGCATGAGCGCAATGTAGCAACTACAGGCATAAAAGCAAGGATTAGCTCATCTGACATCAAGCCTGGAACGTGCTCTGCTTGCTAGGTCGCAGAGCGCTCTCATCCCTTGCGTCTTCTTTCTCCTTTCCTTCGCTCTAACGAGCGACGTTCTGCGGCTAGCCAATTATCCGCATTCTCAGCTGCCTGTCTGCGGTCTAGGCTGCGGCGGCCGTTAGTATTTCTTTTTTCTTCACTCACTATTATTCCCTCATGGCTTAGATTGACGGCGACACTCGCCCTATCTGGTGAGCGAAGAATACATTAAAATCCCCGGTCTTTTCAATAGCCCATCTGGGGCATGAGTCACAAAAATACCTTGAGGTTAATTATGTCGTTATCAATGCACTGCACATCTATTCCCTATTTCGTCCGCGCACTAAACAATCTATCCGTAATTCTCAAAAAGGGTGCCGCGCATGCCCAGGAGCACGATATTGATCCTACGATATTTGTTGCAGGCCGGCTATTTCCTGACATGTTTCCCCTTTCACGCCAGGTACAGATCGCCTGCGACGTAAGCAAGGGAGCCGCAGCTAGAATTTCCGGAATACAGGCGCCTAGCTTTGAGGACAACGAATCGAGCTTTGAGGAACTGCTAGCGCGAATCAGCAAGACTATCGAGTTTTTAAATTCGCTACCCGCTGACAAGATAAATGGGACCGAAGCGAAGCAAATCAAGTTTCAGGCAGGGCCGTATGAGCTAGATTTTACTGGCGCTACCTACCTCTCGATGTGGGCATTGCCAAATATCTACTTTCACGTGACCACGGCCTACAATATTCTGCGCCACAATGGCGTGGCATTAGCTAAGTTAGACTACGTCGGCACACCTTAATCAAATAGAGACAGCTATAAATCGGCAAGACTCAATTCTTGTTGATTTATAGCATCGTCCTACTCAATCGTTTACCGTAGCACCGCTGAGTTTCGCAACGGCTGCAAGCGTAGTTTGTGCCGCATTCAATCCAAGCCTGAAATCTTTATCTGTAAAGTTCGTCCACACATCCAAAGGCGAATGCCAGGTAGGGTTCCACCCGCCGCCGGTATGTGAGCCGCGCTCGTTCTCGCGCAGACTAATTGAGGGAACCTCGTTCATGAAGGGCGTGGAATCTGTATTCGTCATGTGCGGCCCGACGGTTGCAGGATAGTCAGTATTGTAGGCATCCGCCGCTGCCTTGAACACAAAAGCGAGACGCATCGATTCATCAGCAAGATCAGAGACAGACTGGAACTCGATATTCACATCGGCTTCTGCTCGCTGATCCCAACTTACTGTGCCATCGGCACGCGGCGCACCATGATCCCAAAGCATCATGTCGTGTTGAATCATGCCTAACCAAGTGGGTTCCGGATAATTGCCAGAATCTGCCGGCTCCTCTATACCTTGTAACTCTTTGCGCTGTTCGACATAGGCAGACGACCCGTTGAGACCGGTCTCCTCGTTGTTCCACAAAGCGAAACGTATGGAGCGCTCAGTCTCTACTCCCGAATCACTCATGATGCGCGCAAGCTCCATAACCAGCGCCGTGCCAGAACCGTCGTCGTTAACTGCTTCGTTTACACCGTGACCATCCATATGCGCGCTAACGATATACATCTCATCAGGGCGGGTTGTCCCTATTTTTGTGCAATACACTTCAGAGCGCGGACCATCGACCGGTTCCTCGGCATTTAGTAATCGAATTCTTTCATCTGGCTGCGCTTGTAGGTCGCGATTCACTCCAGTGGGCGAGCGATACCCATAAATGGAGCTGCCACCCGGGCCACTTCCATTACGGCCAACCAGACCTCCAGTAGGGGTAGTTAGATCGGGAGTATCCGCAGCCGCTCTGCGGCCAGAGCCACGTGGGCGCGTAGTAAATGTGTAGTGCAGTCTTTCGACGTTGCTGCAGCCATAGGAGATAAGCTGCTCTTCGATCCAATCAACCGCTGCGCGGTTGCGACTCGTGCCTTGGCGACGATCACCAAACTGGGTCAAACCCTTGAGCGTGGTTTTATAGCTCTCCAACTCTAAGCGCGAGACCAGCTCTGCGACCGGGTCATCGGTATTCTGTGCCAAACAAAACTGACTCATTCCAGCTAAAGCCGAGCCAGCAATAGTTGCTATCAGAAATCGTAGTTTGCTGCCCATGCTGACTCCTTTAGTTCCGTAAACGGTTACACCTGTAGCTAGAATGCTGCCAAACAATAACGTCTACCTAAAAGAAATTCAATACGAAATGAATTTTCCAAAAAAAGCTATCGACCCAACACGCCGCCATATTCAATGCCTGCCAGACTCTCCATCTCGGTTTGGAATGTCGTTAAGTCTGGAACGTAGAACTGAATCGGGTGACTATGCCCGATGGTTTTGAAACATTCACCAACAGTGCATGCTGTAGGTAGGCTGACCCTGCTTGGCCATTTACGCAGGTTGGATTTTTGTAACTATCAAGACCCTGCAGATCGAAGATCAAGCTTAGAAAGATGCCAACCTTGATCTCAACCATGATCAAGAACGCCGCAGCAGAAGAAAAAATTAAGACAGCCGTGAGGGTTACCAGCTAGTCGTCGGCCAGTGCTTGCTCCGCGCGCATATTGCAGGCCGTCACCTCAGGTAACTTCGTCATATACTTAAGCATCATCGCACCACGAATATCGGTTTTTTCGAGTAGCGACGACAAATCGTCTATGAAAAAAACACGCGAAGTTGTTGCTATTAAATCCTCTTCCATTGGCATGGCACAGCGATGCACACCAAAACCCGCTGGTATTCGACGTGGAAGCCGGTCTCGGTACATGAATATCTCTTTACTTTCTTGAAAATAAGTATAGTCGACTATGCCGTCGCGATTGGTGTCACGCGCACAAATTTCGTAGAGAACAAAATTGTCGCAATAGAGGTTATTTACAGGACGGGCAGCAAGGTTCGCCCCGGAGCAGCCAACCAGCAACAGACAAGCACTGAGTAACGCAATAACGCAATTACTAGAGGATAGAATACGCATAGATGCACGCTTTTTAATTCTTTTTTGACTTTGTAAGTTCAATAGTAGAACCCTAATACGCTAATTTAATTTCAAGAATAAAGCTCGGCCAGTACTGTACGCAGATTCTAGCAAAAGAGTAAACCTAACTCATGTCTAACTACTGGGAAAAGAAAATCGCGTTCCTTCGCTGTCGCCCTGAGCAGGCCATTTTTGCGTCATTGTCTTCCTGCGAGTATAAAAGCGAATCGAATCGGGACCATAAATACTGAGATCGCCGAATAGCGAGCGTTTCCATCCGCCGAAACTATGACTCGCTACTGGAACGGGCAGCGCCACATTGACACCTACCATGCCGACCTGAATATGATCAGAGAAATAGCGTGCCGCAGCACCATCGCGCGTGAAAATGCAGGTGCCGTTCCCGTATTCGTGTCTGTTGATGATCGACATAGCTTCATCAAGACTTTGAACCCTCATGACACATAATATTGGGCCGAAAATTTCATCGCAGTGGATGCTCATCTCCTCACTCACTTCATCGAACAGACTACCGCCGATGAAATACCCGTTCTCGCTTCCCTCTACCTTTAAACCACGGCCATCGACAATTAATTCAGCACCTTGATCCAAACCCTGTTCTATGTAGGCATTGATACGTTCAAGCGCATCCGCGCTAATGAGCGGCCCCATATCATTTTCGATGTCAGTGCCAGGGCCTACTTTTAACTTCTTCACTCGACTGGCAAGCGCAGCGACCGCCTTGTCTGCAGTGTCCTCACCCACACAAACAGCTACGGAAATCGACATGCAACGTTCACCACAAGAACCATATGCAGCACCCACCAACGCATTTACTGCGTTATCCAAGTCAGCATCGGGCATGATGACGGCGTGATTCTTGGCGCCGCCTAAGGCCTGCACACGTTTTCCTGCCTTACTCGCTCGCTGATAAATTGATTCGGCGATTGGGGTAGAGCCAACAAAACTCACTGCCTGAATACGCGGGTCATCCAATATCAATTCCACAACACGCCTATCTCCATTGACCACATTGAAGACGCCATCGGGCAATCCCGCCTCGGTAAATAGCTTCGCGAGCAACAGCGAAGCACTGGGATCTTGCTCCGACGGCTTGAGAATAAACGTATTGCCACAGGCAATCGCCATGGGAAACATCCACATCGGAACCATGGCAGGGAAATTAAAAGGAGTGATACCTGCCACGATGCCTAGCGCCTGAAATTCTGACCAGCTATCTATACCAGGTCCTGCATTCTTGGAGTGCTCACCCTTGAGCAACTCGGAAATGCCACAGGCGTATTCAACCACTTCAATTCCGCGAATTAGCTCGCCCCTAGCATCATCCAAGACCTTGCCGTGTTCGGCGGTAATCGCCTGACAGATCTCATCAATGTTCGCCTCTAGCAGCTGCTTAAAACGAAAGAGTATCTTTGCGCGCTTCGAAGGCGGCGTGTTGCGCCAGGCCGCGAAGGCGAAGCTAGCCGCGACGATTGCCTCTTCCAGTTGGGGCTGTGCAGCACAAGCTAACTTCTTAGCCACTAGGCCCGTTGACGGATTAGTGACATCGAGCGTCTCGACACTACCGTCTTTAACTCGCCCATTAATGTAATGCCCGAGTGTTTCATACGCTTTAAGTGAACTCATGCAAGGACTCCCCTACTGCATTGATCAGATCATCGATCTGCTTCTCGTCGACGATGAACGGCGGCGCCAATTGAATTGTGTCCCCACCCCATCGCACATAGAAGCCTTTCTCTAGACACTTCAGCCCGACTTCGAATGGACGACGCAGTGGTTCACCCGGATAATGCGCCAAGGAAATACCTGCAGACAACCCATAGTTGCGAATGTCAGTCACAAAAGGACTGCCTTTCAACGAATGTACCGCTGCCTCAAACTTCGAAGACATGCTCTTCACATTGTCTATTAGCTTGTTATCGACTAATACATCTAGCGCAGCGATGCCTGCTGCACAGGCGACAGGATGGGCGGAGTAAGTATACCCATGGGGAAATTCAACCATATAGTCTGGGCCGCCATTGTCCATGAAAGTGTCATACAGTTCAGATCCAACCACTACAGCGCCTAATGGGATAGTTCCATTGGTGATCTGCTTAGCAACAGTCATGATGTCCGGTGTTACACCGAACTCTTCTGCACCGGTCATTGAACCCATTCTACCGAAGCCGGTGATAACCTCATCGAAGATCAATAGCAGGTCGTGCTTGTCGCAAATCTCACGCAGTCGATTCAAGTAACCAACCGGAGGCGGCAAGACACCTGCGGTGCCAGATAGGGGCTCGACAATTACTGCGGCAATGTTAGATGCATCATGCAGTTGCACCAACTGCTCTAATTCATCAGCAAGGTGCGCGCCCACCGCGGGCATTCCTCGACTAAATTTATTTTCATCCAGCAAAGTGTCGCACATGTGATCTGCATCCACGGACTGACCGAACAACTTGCGATTGAATCCAATGCCACCCACACCAACACCACCATAGTTAACCCCATGGTAGCCCTTTATCCTGCCTATAAACTTAGACTTCCCCGGCTGGCCTTTGCTACGCCAATAACCGCGCGCCATTTTTAATGCCGTATCGATTGTTTCAGATCCAGAATCTGTAAAGAATACATGATCTAGCTTTGAAGGGGTCAGCTCTACTACTTTATTCGCAAGTTCGAAAGAAAGCTCGTGCCCGTATTGAAAACCTGGCGAGTAATCCAAGCTGGACATCTGCGCACTGACAGCAGCGGTAATTTCTTCGCGACCATGGCCTAGCCCACACGTCCACAGACCGGAGAGACCATCGAATATCTTCTTGCCATCTGCGTCCGTGTAGTACGCACCTTTAGCAGAGGCCATCATTCTTGGATGGTTTTTGAATTGTCGATTGCCGGTAAACGGCATCCAGTGTGCTTCAAGTTGCTCTCTACTCAGAGTCACGGGGATCCTCCTTCATTCATTTAATACAAATTTCGACTAGTTATTAACTACCGACTCTACCGGCCTAGCCTCGATGCCGCTCAGACCATGTCCTATGCTATCTAGGTCAGCCTGATACTGTGCGGCCAATTCATCATCAGGCCAAACAATAGTGACGATGTAACCAACTATCAACGCAGAAAGAAACGATGGCGGCATTGTTTCTAGCGCAACAAAAATAGGCCCAATGGACTCCATATCCTGAATGACAAACTTACAGATCATCGTCATGGAGAAGCCGGTAATCATTGAGGCAATCGCTGCCCTCTCCGTGAATCGAGTCCAGAAGAGGGACATGAGCATCATCGGGCAGAACGTAGCAGCGATTCCCGCCCAACCGAAAATAACGAACCAGAATATAGTTCGCTGTGGTGACGCGATCGAAACTGTAATGGCTAGACCTAAGGAGAGAACGGCAAATACAATTGTTATAACACGGCACAGACTTGCCGCCTGAGAATCGGTCAAGTCTGGATTGACAATCTTCGCATACAGATCGTGAGTAACAGACCCAGCCGCCATAACCAACAACGATGATACGGTGGACATAATCGCAGACAAAACTGCTGCAACATATAAACCTACTATTAGCGGTGGAAATGTGAATTCGACTAACTCAGAAAGAACATTCTGCGCGCCATTACCTAACACCGTATCGGGCTCGATACCTTGTGTCGTAAATATATAACGGCCTAATACACCGATACTCACGGCAGAGAAATCCACCAGAAGTGTAAACAACATGGCGACCCACTTGCCGCGATTTATTTGATCCTCGCTGCGAATAGCGATGAGTCTGGCAAACACTTGCGGCGAGCCGAGAAAACCAAGACCGATTAACATCATGCCGACCACCACCGCTACGTTCATCAGCGTGAAGCCACCCGCCCCCCATATACTGACCAGCCCAGGCTCTATTGCATAGAGACCGTCATAAATAGAACCGCTATTGGACAACGAGAGGTAGGCTACCGCAGGCAACAGCATGAGACACACCAGCATCATGGCTCCCTGAAACATATCGGTCCAGGCTGCTGCAAGAAAACCTCCAGCGATGCAGTAGGTAGCAACCACCAGGAAACCGACAACTGCCCCGGTGTGATAGTCCCAATCGAGAAAGCTTTCAAAGGCAGAGCCGGTCGCGTCGATTTGCGCCGAGATATATATTAGTACGAAGATTGAAAGTGCAATCGAGGACACTAATCGCAGCACGTTAGTCTTAGACTTGAAACGGCTGCCCATATAGTCAATCACTGTGATCGAATCGTATTTATCGGTAAGACGCTTAAAGCGATTCGCCATAAAGAACCAGGCGACACCTACGCCAAACAGTTCTCCGACCACTACCCACTAGGTGCTGAAGCCCAGCATCGCACCCATGCCTGTGAGGCCAAGCAATAGCCATGCGGATTCGCCCGTTGCCTGCGCCGAAAAAGCAGCAACCCAGAAGCTGAGAGACTTGCCACCGACTACGAAGTCACTCATGCTTTTGACGCGTTTTGACGCGCGATACCCCAGAAATATCAATATTGAGAAGTAGATAATAATCATCGAGTATTTCTCAATCATAGAATTCTCCTACCGATCTTTGCTAGATGAGTGCTTAGTCGATAATACCCGCCAGCACAGCAAGTTACACCATGGGATAGCAGGTTTTTCGGCTCAATCTAAGAAGGTCAGCAACATCTGGATGTTACAGCGCTTATAGGGAGACGGCTCGCCTACGATGCGCTTAAAACCGAGCTTCTTGTATAAATTTATCGCCGGCTTAAGTTTGGTGTTGCTCTCGAGAAATACCTGACGAAAATCTAGTTCTTTAGCCTTATCAACACAACGTTGGCCTAACAGATAGCCGATGCCCTTACCCTTCACACTGTCATCCACTGCCATCTTCGCCAACTCTATGCGATTAGCATCATGGCGTATCAAAGCGCAGGTGCCCACGACGCTACCCTTATATTTAGCAATCACGATGTAGCCACCCTTGGCGAGTATCTGTTTTTCCGGATCGTCGAGCATCGCCGAATCGGACTCTTCAATCTCGAAATGCTTGTTGATCCACTCATAGTTTAGGTCACGGAAACTCGTGGCATGCTCTGCCCTGTATTCGATCAATTCAATATTCTCTTTGTCCCTGTCCAAAAATTTACTTCTCACTCGAGCGAAGACGTCCTTTTCTTCTAGAAGGTAGTCGAGTTCCGAAATAGCCTCCCAGATATTATGCTGACACTGGCCCAGCAGTTCGTCGACCACCGCCTCCATGTCACCGGTTTGGCGCTCAAAGCCAGATAGAAGTGACCGCCCCTTGTCCGTAATGCAAACTTGGTTAACCCGCGCATCGCCAGCCAATTTTTCACTCTTGAGAATCCCTGCAGCTGTCATCTCCTTCGCTATCTTGCTAACGGACGCATGGGAGTGACCGATTGCTTCAGCGATAACTGTAATAGGCAGGCAGCTTCCTGATTTCAGCATGTAAAAGACGGGGAACCATTTCGGGTCCAGATCCACTTCATACAGTTGATAGACCCTTGCAGCCTGTTTTGCCAGCGCCTCACTCAATTGCTTGAGGCGACTTCCTAAGGCCATTTTCCCGGTATTCTCATAGATTTGCAGCATAGCGATGCCTATCAGCT
>Ga0307994_1000694_pt1 | contig 22366 bp, 13 predicted proteins | sample EllFjometagen261_FD_203171 | JGI IMG/M metagenome (GOLD analysis project Ga0307994, IMG submission 203171) | Marine microbial communities from Ellis Fjord, Antarctic Ocean - #261 | ecosystem: Environmental > Aquatic > Marine > Unclassified | place: Southern Ocean | collected 2014-11-02 | reverse complement strand
CCTCGCTCGCATCGCGGATTGCCCCATGAGCAAGCTCGACGAGCTGCTGCCATGGAACTGGGCCACTCAAAACGCCGCCATAGCAGCATAAAATCCGATCCGCCCGCGCGTCTCACCGGATGGATACCCAGCTTTGCGTTCGTCATTGGTTGCTCCCAACGTGGCATGGCAGCTCGGCCTCGTACTTGATCACGGAAACTAGGCTTGTGGTATCGCTTTGCCGACGAGCCGTATGTCGTCGGCAGCGCCATGGGCGCCGTTCCATTCGCGCAGCATCGCCGCGACCTTTTCGATATACGGAAGTCCATCAGGAAGCGGACCGAATGGCTCGTGCTCCGCGCCGTCGCAGATATCGACTAGGAATTGTTGCAGCTTCTCCCGCAACGCTGCATCGCCGCTCACGCGCAGATATGCCGATAATGGCTTGTCCTTACCAAGTTCCGACCCACCAAGGCTGCGCTCGAAGTCGGGGATGCTGCAGCGATGATGGACCGCAATCCCGGCTGCGCGGCATTCCAAGATCGCTTCGTAGATCGACTGGTTGATCGTCCACATACCATTTCCGCCGCCTTCAAGGTTGAAGGGCCAGTCGATGTCATGGACGATGCTGAAGGGTACGTGAAAATGCCTGAGCATCTTAATCAGGCCGGGTAGAATCGCTTTCCCACGGGCCCGTATCACGGTCGCACGATCGGCGAGCTCATGATCCGCTTCGACGATCGCGGCGATAAACGCGGCATGCTCGGTATCGCCCTCGACCAGGATTGGATGCGAGCCAAAGAACACTTCGGAAAAGCCGACATCCATTTGCTGGATCGCTTTCAGGTTGCGCTTGGTGTCTGCGTCGAAGACGACATCATCAGCCCGATAAGTCTTACTCCCCAGCGCGGACTTGTCGCCACCGCTGCGTTCGAGGCGTACGATCGTGGTGTGATCCTCGAGCGGGTTCACGAAATAGGGAGAGTGAGTGGTCATTAAAACTTGCCACTCGGGATCCTCAGCCAGCTTGTAAAGGTGTCGCTGAGCCGCCCGCGCCGCCATCGGATGAAGGGCATTCTCAGGCTCATCGATAAGTAGAAGATAGCCCGGAAAGGCGGGATCATCGTCATCAAGCGCTTTTTCGCCCTTGCGAAAAGCCTCAAGCTTTTCGATCGCAGCGGCCTTTGCGTCGTCCTTCTTAGCCGCTTTTACCGCCTTCTCGAGAGCGGCTTCCGTTTCGTTGCGCCGGGAAAGCTGGTTGTGGACGGTAAGCATCGACCAGAACAACGCGCGCCGCGCCCCGGCCCCTTGCTGCTCAAGCGAAGTCTCCACATCTCCGTCGGTGACGCGGATACCGGAGCCCTCTTTGAGCAGCTTTTCGAGATCATATTTCGGCTCTGCCATCGCAACTTCGAGCCGAATGCCAAGGCCGGGAAAAACCCCGACAAAACCGTCGTGCACCTGCCCGGCAATCTGTGTGAAATGGTCTTCGTGGGTCTTGGTGAGTTCCGTCACGATCTTGGCCAAGTTCGAGACGGACTTGGCCAAGTCGGAAGTCGGGTCCTTCTGAAGATCGCCTAGCTCTTTCGCAAAAGGTGAGAGCGCGAGCGCGAGCAGAACCGCTTGGGTTTCGGAGGCATCCTGCAGCGAGCCGATGCGAAGCGGCCGCGGCAATCGGGACTTAAAGACATTGTCCGCACCACCAGCTTTTTCGCCATCCGACCACGTGCCAACCTCAGGATCCCAAGTCCTGCGGACGAAGGATCCGTCGGAAGACCATTCCCATTGGCTGCGCACGATAAGATAATCGCCGCTGGGCTTCTTCCATTTTTCGTCGACATTCCCCACGCCTTCCGGAATGTGAACGTCGAGCTCAACCACTGATGGCTCACCTTCGGGCGCCCAGCGGCATCTGTCGCGAGGTCCGGAAAACAGAGTTGGCTTTATTGCTAGCTCATAAGCCCGCAAAATAGTCGATTTGCCGGCATTATTCTTCCCAACCAAGCAGACAACATTATCCAAGGCAACTTCGACGCCTTCAGGACCGACGCAGCCGAGGTTTCTAACAACCAACTTCAATAACTTTGATCGTTTGACCACCGTAACCTTCCCGTTCAGCGCCTCGAATTATGATGTCCCACAGAATTGCCGATCCGTTGATAAGCGCGAGGCGGGAAGTGGCACTAGCCATCCCACCTCCATAAGCGGCTGACCGAAAAGTTCCAGTCTTGTCACTCCCGTCCGCGCTTGCAGTGTCAACGTAGGGCACGTTTCGCTTCGCTGCTTCGAGGACGGGGACTGAAAAACTCAAAGGTGTCTGTGGCCCACATGCGCGGACATACATCAATGACAGATTTTTACATGTACGACGTCCCACAGGTATGGCATACACGACCGACTTCAGTGCCTCAGTATGAGGTCACGATCTCCATGAGCTTGTTGTAGTTGTCCGCTACCCCATACCGCACATTTGGTGTCGGGCTCGCCTCTGCCAGTTTCGCGAAAAACTTCTTGGCGCAGTCGATTTTTGCACGCTCGAGGTCTCGAAGCGCGAGCGACGACATCGAGCCCTTGGTTTCCGCCACGAAATAGATGTGCTTCACCGCGCCGGCGCGCAAGACAATGGCCCAATCGGGATTGTAGTCGCCAACTGGAGTTGGGATCAGGAAACCCCTCGGCAGCTTCGCATAGACCTCAACCTCCGCACTGGTATCCAGCTCCCCAACGAAGTCGCGTTCGACACCAGAATCTGTGATGCAATAGTCGAAGACGTGGTTCTTGAGACGCGCGGTTGCTCGGGAAAAATCCTGACCAATCTCGGCGGCCGTAAAAATATCGGCGTCGTAGCGCTCGTCGATCGGATCGTAGACCAGTTGCTCAATAAGGTGGCCCGCCTTCTGTTCCTTGATCAGCCGCGCGGCCTCAGAAATGAAGTGCTCCGGGTTCGCTCGATACTGGTCGAAGATTGCCCGCTCAATGCCAGCCAGGATCTCAGCCACTGTCTGACGCAAGAGGTCCGTTGCCTCTGAGACTTTGCCCAGCAGGTCATACTTCACCGACGAACGGGCCGACGCCGCTTTGACAGTTTCATTGCGCGTGATGCTGAAACCGGTCCCGTCCCTAAGCTGCTCATCGGTGACCTGGTCCGACTGGATGCCCGTCTGGACGGAATATTGCAGCTTGGTCACGCGCAGCTCGCGATTCAACGCGCCGATGCATTTCTGGATGAGCTCAGCCGTGTCGAACTCGACGCGATAGACAGCCTTGCGGTTGATCCTGCCCCAAAGCTCCTGAAAAGCCCCCTTGTGGAAATTGTCGTTGAGCGGGTTCCGCTTGGGCTTACGCCCATCTTCGAATCTGGGAAGCGCTGCATCGCTGTAAACGCTGTCGATCAGGCCAAAGACCTCAGCCTGATAGGGCACCAAATCTTCATGCAGCGCGGCCAATGTCCCATCAGCCTTCGCTGTGTAGTAGACATCGGTGATCTGGTCGGAATCGTCGATATAGTCGTTCTTGATCAGATACCTGTGGATCTGCGTCGCCATTTGATCGGTGACCGTGACCGGACCTTCGGGCGTCTGCAATTGCTTGCCCGTAAAGAACGCTTGGTTGGCCTTCCGGGGCCGTACTGAAAGGCTTTCGGCAATCTCGTTCTGCAGCCCACCAACGAAGTCGGTGTAGCTCTCGCTTGCGATAACCGACAAAATGTTGATGTCGTGGACTGTGGCCGGGTGGTCGAGCCGATCGCCAAACCGGTCAACGGCCAGACGCAGGCCACGGCCAACTTCCTGCCGCCGTGAAATCATGTTCAGGCTTTGCTTGAGCATGCACATGACGAACACATTCGGGTTATCCCAACCTTCGCGGAGCGCGGAGTGGGAAAACAGGAATCGGACAGGCTCTTCGAACGATAGTAACCGTTCCTTGTCCTTGAGGATGAGGTCGTAGGCGTCACTATCGTCGGAATCGGTCGAACGCGCGCCGACCTCCGGATCCTTCAGCCGCTTGGTCTTCTTGTCGATCGAAAAATAGCCGTCGTGCGTCTTGGCAACCGGGATCGCCTCGAGGTGCTTCCGCCAGGCAACTTCATCAAGCGGGAGTTCGGCCAGCACGTCGGCGACGGCCTCGGCATATTCCTCCTCGAACATTCGGGCGTATTCACCGTTCTGATCGTCGCGGCTGTAGTCCCGGTATTTGGCGACCTCATCGATGAAGAACAGCGAAAGCACCTTTATACCTTGGGCAAAAAGCTGCCGTTCCTTCTCGAGATGCGCGCGGATCGTTTCGCGGATCTGGATGCGGCGGATGTCGCGTTCGGACAGGTCGCCATAAGCCTCGCCGGCCTTGATGATGATGCCATTGGTAAACTCCACCGTGTCGGCGTTGGCGTCGATCTGTGACACGATGAAATCGCGATACTGATCCAGACCGCCGGAAAGGTCATAGAGGTCATCGCGGAACTTAAGGCGCTTCATGCGGCGCTTGATCGTGCCGGTGGTATCCTTGATCTCCATCTCGAAGCGGGCAAAGGGGCCGCCCTTGCCGCGGCCGACCGTCTCGATGCCTTCGAGATAGAGATAGGCCGTCGTGCCAGTCAGGCCCTTGAGCGCGATGCCGCGCACCTGAATCTTCTTCACCAGTTTCTGGTTATAGGCATCCAACGCATCGAGCCGATGGATCTTGGTATGTTCGGTCCGATGTGTGGCGGAATAGCGCAGCACGAAGAGCGGACGGAACTTGGGCAACGCCTCGACGGTGGCCTTGCCCTCCATCTTCTGCGGCTCATCGAGGATGAGGATCGGCCGGTTGGCGGCAATCACATCGATCGGCTTGCGCGACTGGAAATCATCCAGCGCGTCATAAATCCGGCGGTTATCCTTGCCGCTGGCGTTGAACGCTTGGATGTTCATCACCATCACATTCAGCCCGGCATCGGACGAAAAGCTCTCCAGCTCGTGCAACCGCTTCGAGTTGTAGATGAAGAACCGCGCCTTCTTGCCGTAGGTCTCGGTGAAGTGCTCTGCCGTGATCGCCAGCGATTTGGCCACGCCTTCGCGGATGGCGATGCTGGGTACGATAATGATGAACTTCGACCAGCCATAGCGGCGGTTCAGTTCGAACATCGACTTGATGTAGCAATAGGTTTTGCCCGTGCCGGTCTCCATCTCGACATCAAGATGAAGCGGGCTCACTGCCGCCATATTTTTGAGATAGGCTGCAGCTGCAGGCACAGCCTTGCCTTTAGTGTCACGGGTCACGAAGCTATGTAACGAGGCAGACTGCGGCAGGTTCTGGCGCTGCTGCACGGCCTTGATATTGTCGAGCAGCTGCGCTTCGGTCAGCGCAAAATCGATATTGCGAAACCCCTCGTCGTCGAAGGCCTCCGTCTGATTGCGCTTGCCCGGATCGATCCGATAGGTTGGGCCACTGGCAAAGGGCTGACCCGCAAAGCAATCTACTACGGCATCGACGGCCTGCGTCTGGTAAGGCTGAATCTTGAACTTGAGCTTCATGGCCGTGACGGGCCCTTTCTGCATTCATAACTTTGAAGAGAAAAATTTTCGGCCTGCAGAAAGAGAAAAATCGTTGAATATTGGGGACTTATATGTCCGACCTTTCTGCAAGAGGCTGTAATCATCGCGCATTTCTTTCTGCAAGCATCCATTGCGGCGCTGCGCGCGGTCCAGAATTTACGATCACACCTTGTCGCCTGAGCTTGGTGAGCAAATTGGCAATCTTCTTGGTCCGCTGCTCCGGCGTGAGAGCCTCGCTCAGCTTGTCGACCAACAGCTGATCAACCTCTCGCCGCGTGGCATGGCCTGCGCCGGCCAGATAGTCGGTGAGAAGCTTGGCATAGAACTCATCGTCCTGCGCGCGGGTGCGGACGTAATCGGCCATCGTAGCGGTGGCAGCGGCTACCTTGGCAGAGACATGAAAGTTCGGTTTACGACCTTCGATAAGGTTTCGTCGCCGGAGGTGCCTGATTGCATCGTCGGTGATCAGCAGCTTTTTTTGCACTCGGTCGAGGTTAACGACGTCCACCAGGTCAAGATCGCTTTGCTGCATCAGCAAGCGGCTATAAGCGGGATCCACAACCCGGCCGTGGATCGTTAGACGGACTGCTGTCAGATCGGTCACGTCGTAGTCGGGTAGCGGGAAAAACCGCCGTCGCTGGGCCTCATAGATCCGCTGAATACCATAGCCCATCTGATCGATCATGTTCAGCTCGGCCATCGCTTGGACTAACCAATTGTTGCGATAGCGCCGCGGCGTGGAGCAGACGCCAGTGGCATAATCCGTGGGATTGCCATCGACGAAGCCGCCCTCGCTCTCAAATGTCAGCCGATCAAGATATTCGGTGACAACGATGCGGCCATTGCGGCTGTAATCCTGATGGGCGATGCAGTTGTGCAAGGCCTCCAGAACCACACTCTGATCGTACTTGGACACTTCGTGCGCCAGCAGCTGGTCCTGCGGCAAGATGCGGATCTGCACGTTACGGATGCGGGCATAGACGGCGGAAGAGGCCAGCAGAAACGGCGTATAGAAATGCTCGTAAGCCTGCTCCTCGCCCCTGAGGCTCCACGTGATCTCGGCCGGATGAGGACTGAGCTGCCACGCCGATTCCTTTTTACCGAGTAGCAACAGGGCCGTGCGAGTGATGGCACCGTTCTGGGTAACCTTGGCCCGGTCGAGGAAGGTGCTGTCGTTCCAGCCCGCCACTTCTGCCGGGGTGATGCGTGGGGCGTGCTTTTCGACAAAGCGCTCACGTGCGGTAGCGACGGCCACCGGATCGAGATCGTCGATCGTCGCTCCTGCGACCACTTGCGCCGTCCAATCGGTCGCGATGGTCTGGTTGCGGATCTCGTCGAGTTTGTCTTGCGGCAGGGCGACTAGGCTTTCGCCCGCCCGGCCATAGGAATGGCCGCTCCAGGTGATCGGCATGCCCCGCGGCGCTGCCGGCACTTCGAAAAGGATGACCCGGCCATCGGGATTCAGCAGCTCGTGAATCTCGCGGAAGGTGATGCTGCCCGTTCCGTCCAGAACCTGCTTCTTTGTGGCCTGCAGCTGGTCTGGGCTTGGCTTGTAGGTGGTGCCCACCACCTTGCGAGTATTGTTGTCGATGCCGAACACAATCCAGGCGCGATCTTTGCCGCGCAAGTTGGCCTCATTGGCCAAGGCTGAGAGGTATTTGCCCAAATCGCTCGCGGAATAGCTGTCCTTGCCGCGCTTGAACTCCACCACCTCATCCTCCCAATGGGCGATGAGCTGGTCGAGCAGAGAAGTGAGCGAGGTCTGGTCCATGGACTAGATTGCCTTCAGTTCTGTGCCTGGCGAGAGCTGGCGGAAAAGCTGTTCAGCATTGATGCGGTCGGCATCGCGGGCGAAGCTTGTGTCGCGGAATATGGCGCGCAAAGGCGCGCGGGCCGCAATGTCCTTCACAAGATCATCCGTAACGCCAGGTTCGAAGCAGGCTATCAGCGCATTGCCATCGACCGAGTAGACGGTCTTGCCATGCAGACTTTCACGGGTGATCGGCAGGGACAGTTCCACTCCCCAGTCGATCAGCACCTGGAACAGCAGATCCTCGGCGGTGCGGTCTGGCTTCACGCTATTAACCTGCCCGAACAGCTCGTCCTGATTAATTTCATCGGGGCTGTAGTAAACGTCGGTCATGTTCGAGCTGTCGATTTTTAGCACGCGGAAGCCAACATCGCTGTTCCAATGAGGATGGCACTTACCATTCAATGCCTTCGAGCCGGCTCTTCGAAGGCGCTCTTTGGTTATGTCTGCGATGGTCGCATATCCTGCCTTGGAAGCCTCCGAATCTTCTGCATTTTTCTCGGGGAGCTGAACAAGAATAACCTTCCGTGACCCTCCATCCGCAGAATTCTGCTCAAATATCGCCTGAGCGGTACTGCCTGAACCTGCAAAAAAATCCAAAATCACGTCATCACGTTCGACGCAAATAAGCGAAGACAAGAACTTAATAAGCTCGACTGGTTTTGCAAAATCGAATGGGATTCCTAAAGATTTTATCTCAGCTGAACTATGCCTGTTTTGGAATTTCTCCAGAATATTGCCTGGAACCTGGCCATCCCTCAACCTATCACTTAGCCATATCTTGTAATAGACGTTCCAGCGCGCCTTAGTGCCCTCGCTGGTTACAAGAGACGTCTTGTCTGACCGGATGAACATGATGTTGCCGTTGTCAAACTCATCCTTGTATCGACTGTAAGTCCATCTCCACACTCCGTCGCCATCAGCAGGAGCGATCTGTGCCCCTTCCTGAATGGTTTCGGGAAAGGTTGTGCCAGGGGGGATGACCAGCTCTCCATCTGGGCATTCAATGTAATATCGCTGATTGGCCCGACGATCGAGCATCGCTTGATAAAGGCCCATAGCGCGAAATCGTTCTCCGACTCGTGGGCCTTTAGCTTCTACGCTAGTATAGACTTTATCGATCACATTTTGACTAATTGGTTCGCGAAATTGAGACAATTCATCGATATTCTTCGCAAATATAATCACATAATCAACACAAGGTGAAAAATGTGTTCCCTTTTGCCCCCCAGTTTTAGCAACCCTTGTGCAGATCGTTATAAAGTTTGTTTCACCGAATATTTCGGCCATCAAATTATAGGTTTGGGCTACTTCTTCTTGACCAATCGATACGAAAATCGCTCCCCCGGACGAGAGAAATTTCTTTGAGACTTTAAGCCTTGCGTACATCATACTGAGCCAGTCAGAATGAAAACGCCCGTTCCCGTCGGTATTCGCGACTAGTCTGTTGCCCAAATTATCGATTTGGTTCGATCGGAACAGATATTCCGCGGAATCCTCGGCAAAATCGTCTTCATAAATGAAGTCGTTTCCGGTGTTGTATGGTGGATCAATATAGATCATCTTCACCTTGCCGAGATAGCTCTCCTGCAGGAGCTTCAGGGCATCGAGGTTGTCACCTTCGATAAACAGGTTCTGCGTGGTATCGAAGTCAACGCTCTCATCACGCGCAGGGCGAAGCGTCTTGGCAATGGGGGCGTTTGCGATGAGCAGCGCCTCGCGCTTACCGGGCCAATCGAGCCGGTAGCGCTCCTGTGGGCCTTCAACGATGTGATCGGACAACTGTTGGCGCAGCTGGTCGAAATCGACGGCGAGACGGACAGTGCCCTGATCGTCAGCAGCTTCAGTCACGCAATCGGGGAACAATGCACGAATTTTTGCGATATTGTCCTGGCTAAGGTCAGGGCTGTGCATCTTCAGCTTATCCATGCGCAATCTATTCACACTTCTATCCGTTCAAGTCTTGCTCGTGAGAGCCGTGTAACGCGCCTTGGCGGCGCGCAATTCGGCATTGAGCTCAACCTTCCTGTTAAACTGTTTCTCCCGCCTTACGCCAGCCTCCATTCGCGCGATCTCGCGCTCCAGCTGGGCCGCTTCCTCCGACCGGGCGACGCGGGTCGCAATCGGTTCGTCAGGGCTTTGCCTTGGAGGCAACATGGGTTCGAGCAACCGGGCATAGAGGGTCGCCATATCCAGCGCGGTAGGCAGAGCCTCACGCGGTGTGTCTCCGGCTTGCCATGCCGTGAATGCGTGCGGTGCGGTCACCCATTTGCCCGCCTCCGCCTGGCTGGGGCGTTTCCAAGCCATGGCCATGCGAGCCCGCCCGCCATGGCGCAGTTCAAGGATGAGGGGACGGGGGATCGCCTTTTCGATGGCCTGGAGCACCGCGGGTTCAACGTCCGGCGTGTGCAGGTCGATTGCGATGACGGCTATTTCCTCGATCTCTGCCGAGGGCTGCAGGTTCAGGCGGTCGGCCCGCAGCACATGGGTCCATTCCATGCGTTCGACCTGATCGACGAATTTGCTCTGCGTGGCCCGGGAAAGCTGCGCGGCGCTGTATATCCGGCTCTTCGGGATAGCGCGACCAAAGACGGTTCGCGCCGGCCACGCATAGAGCGTCACGCCGCAGCTCCCGCCTCTGCTGGCTCCACCACAACGAAGGCAATCAGCTCGAAATCCTCGAGCCCGCGAATGGTATGCGACAGCGCAGTCGTGGTGCCGGCCGAAAACAAGCTGTCGAGATCACGCTCCTCTTTCGCATCGATCATCGCCCGGATCGCACCGTTCAGCAGCCCGGACGGGCCGTTCATGTCCTGCCCGTCAGCGGTGCGAACATTGAACGGGCGGAACGCCTCTGCCACCGGAGCTGTGACACCCTTTGCCGCAGTCCGAACCAGATCGAGCAGGCGCTTCACCTGGGTCTGATCGGCCACGACGCTGCCATCTTCGCCCATGTAGATCAGATAGTAGGGATGTAACCGGTTTTGCCGGTTAGCAGAGGCATCCCCACCGACGGCCTTCAGCGCAAAGATAACGCCCGGCTCGAGCCCCTTTCCGGGATCGGCGGGCACGACAGCGTGCAGCCCTTTGGGTGCCGCTGCCAGATCGCCATGTTCCTTCACATAGTTGAGCAGATCCATGCGGAAATCGTTGAGGCCAAGGTCGGTAATAGAGATGCCGGTACGCACATCCTCCAGCTCGATGACCTCATCCTGCAGGCGCCGCAGCTGTTCGCGCCGATAGGCCGTGTCGCTGGCCTTCGCCGTCAGCACATTGTCGTCACCCGTTGCGGTAACATCGGCAATGATCATGCGGTTTTCGACGCGCTCTTTGAGCTTGATGTAGTCATCGAGGGTGATGTCTGGCCAGTAGTTTGCGAGCTGTATCTGCGCGTTTGGCGAGCCGATGCGGTCTATCCGCCCGAACCGCTGGATGATCCGCACCGGGTTCCAGTGAATGTCGTAGTTCACCAGAAAATCGCAGTCCTGGAGGTTCTGGCCTTCCGAGATGCAGTCTGTGGCGATCAGGATATCAATCTCGCCCAGCTCATCAGGCATGATCGCCGCCTTCTCCTTGGAGCGGGGTGAGAACAACGTAAGTAGGGTCTGGAAATCATAGCCCTTACCCAGCGTCGATTTGGGGGCATCTGACCCCGTGACACGACCAGTGTGGATCTTCTGCTGGGACAAAGCCTCAGCCGCAATCTGATCGTAGAGATAATGTGCGGTATCGGCGAATGCCGTGAAGATGATCAGTTTGCGGTTCCCGGGGTTGATCGGATCCGCCAGCTTCTGCGCAATGAGCGCCTTCAAATGCTGAAGCTTGGCATCGTACTCGGGCGTGATCCGCGCCATATCGGCCTGCAGCGCCTCGATCAGCGCGAGGTCTGCTTGCAGATCGTGGGCAAAACCGGGGACGTCCATGTCGCTAAGGTCGATCCGGATCTTGCCGCCGACGCGGAAGGCTCCGAGACCTTCGAGTTCGTCATCCTCTGCCTCAAGCGCATCAATGTCGTCGGCATAGTCAACGACGGTGCCGGAGCCCGCGCCAGAACGGTAGCTGTCGACAACGTCCAATGTCTTGCGGATGTTTTCAGCCAGCGAACCAAGCGTGAGGCGGAACGCATGGATCGAGCTCTCAAGTCGCTTGAGCAGGTTGACGGTCATCAACGCCTGCAAACTCTTGTCGCGGTCGGCCTGCCGCAGCTTGCCGCCGCCGCTCGACACGTCTGTGTCGTAGAGGTCCTCATATTTGGCGAGCCGGCTCGGCAGAATGTAGCTGGTCGGAGCGTAAACCGACAGCTTCAAAAGTGTGAGCTGCGCAACGATGGTGTTGAGATCCATCGTGCCCGAAAGCTCTGTCAGCGGCGGACGAAATGAAAGTGGTTTGCGGCGCTCTGGGAAGTGCCCGATGTCCGTCATGTCGTAGAACGTCGTGATGTGCTTGCGCGACCGGGCGATCGTGACGCTGTCGAGCAATTCGAAGAAGTCGAAATCGAGCTCGGTCAGAATTGTTTCGGCGGTCCGTTGTTCCGGGGGCAGTTTCGACCAGCGGTTGAACGCAGCCTGGGCTCTGCGGAAAATTTCTTCAACGCTGGATGTGGTGTTTAGCTTCTCGGAAAGAATGTCGGATTGACCTTCGTAGGCGAGGGCCAGCTGGTTGCGCAGGTCATTGAAGCGGTTGTTGACCGGGGTCGCCGACAGCATAAGGACTTTGGTTTTGACCCCGGCCCGGATAACCTGGTTCATCAGCTTCTGATAACGGGTTTCCTTCTCCTTGAAGGCGTCATTGTTCCTGAAATTGTGGGACTCGTCGATGACGACAAGGTCGTAATTGCCCCAGTTTACCCGGTTGAGCGGGATCCCGTTGGAGGTGCCCGATGTCCGCGACAAGTCGGTATGGCACAGCACATCATAGTTGAATCGGTCCCGGGCGAAGGGGTTGGTTTTGAGGTTAGTGCTGTAGTTGAGCCAGTTGTCAGTCAGCTTCTTCGGGCAAAGCACGAGAACCGAGCGATTGCGCAGCTCGTAATACTTGATGACGGCAAGCGCGGTGAAGGTTTTGCCGAGGCCTACGCTGTCTGCGAGAATGCAGCCATTATAGGTTTCCAGCTTGTTGATGATGCCGGTTGCCGCGTCGCGCTGGTAGTTGAACAGCTTTTGCCAGACCAGGCTCTCCTGATATCCGGTGCGATCGTTCGGCAGGACGTCCTCGTCAATGTCTTCCAGAAAGGCATGGAAGATATTGTAGAGCATAATGAAGTAGATGCGCTCTGGGGAGTTCTCCTGGTAGGCCGAAGCTATGTGATCGCAGATCGCATCGGTTACATCTTCGACCCGGGTCGGGTCCGACCAGATTGTGTCGAACAGCTGAATGTAGCTCTGCGTGTGAGACGCCTCATCGAACCGATTGACGAAGTTTGAGACGGCATTGCCGCGAGCGTAGCCAAGGTCGACGGCCGTGAAGCCCGATAGCGGCATGTAGGCAACCGCGCCTGCCGCGCCATCTGCCGAAAGGAATTGCTGCATAGGCGAGCTCGATGCATTCGACTTGAAACGCGCCTTTTTGCGGATCCAATCCGCGCACTCACGCGCGACAGCGCGCTGCGTCAGTTGGTTGCGCAACTGGATTTCAAACTCAGACCCTGTCAGCCCAGCGACGCGCTTGGCCTTCGGTATGAAGAATTCGCGACGCTCGCGAGCTTTCCCGTCGGTTGCGCGTTCTGCGGTGAACGTCTGCTCGGTAAAAAGGAATTGCAGTTCGTCGATTTGCTGCAACTCCTTACGGAGAGCCTCGAACGCAAAGATCGAAAAGCTGGACGCGGCAATCCGAAGGCGTTGCCCCCGCTTGAGGTCCTTTTTCAGCTCATCCCCGAGGAGGACATTGATGTTATCGATTATCTGCAAAGGTCACCAGATTCGCAAAGACTGAAGAGGGCCGTTGGGTTGCGGTTCTCGATCGAGTGTTCCGCATTCGTGCGAGGACTGTAATCCGACCAACCGTTTGGCGAAATGCGCCGCTACCCATGCCTCCGTTCGCACAGACCTCATGCCGCACGATCCAGATCGATGATGTTTGCAAGGCCTCGTTGCGCCAGCGGTTCGGCGAGGGCCCGGACACTGCGATGGTGTGTGAACAGCAGGACTTGGTTGGTCTTGCCAAACTCGGCGAGCAGGTCGAGCGTGGACCGGCTGCGCTCATCATCGAAATGCACCAGAATGTCGTCCGCGATGAAGGGCAGCGGCTCCGTCGCACTGGCATAATTCTCAAGACTTGCCAGCCGGAAGGCGAGGAAAAGCTGGTCGCGTGTGCCGTCGCTCATGGTCGCGACCGCAGCAATACCGCCATTGGCTCGCCGTCCAACCACGACCGGATGGCCTTTGTCATCGATATCAGTCTCGATTCCGGCAAATTCACCGAGTGTCGTTGCCGTGAACAGTTCGCCTGCCCGCGCAATGAGCGGATCTTGCTGTTCTGCGCGGATCGTTGCCATGGCCGACGTCACCAATTCGCGCGCAACCGATAACTCGAGATAGCGCTCGAGGGCGAGATGCATCTGCGCTGCCGCCGCTTCGCGTTCGGCAACGGCGCGATTGACCTCGCTCTGGCTCAGATAGGCAGCAAGGTCGTCCTTCGCGGCCTTCTCGGCGAGAATGGCTGCCTCGATTTCGCTCTCGATCTCGGTCGCACGGGATGTCTGCTCGGTCAGTTCCGCGCGAACCTCATCGAGATCGCGTTCATTCCATTCCGCTCGCAAGGCAGCGAGATCAAGCTTGTCGCCCACGTCCGTCGCGGTGCGTTCCGCCAGAGCGATCTCATCGCACAAAGCCATGCGTGCTTCACACCGTGAAGCTGCCTCCAGAAGGGCCCCATCATCGCCGCCATCAAGTTTTGCCGAAGCCGCGAGCGTTGCCAGCTCCTCCCGAGCGGTGCCAAGGGCCTCTTGCGCCTGGTCGGCCTCGACCTTGGCCTCCTCAAAGTCGGGCAGTACCTCGTCATATTGCGTTTGCGCTGTTGCATTGTCGGTAAACCGGGCCAGCAGCATCTGCGCTGCAACCACACAGTCTTCGCCGATCTCGATGGCGAGTTCGGTCGCGAGGCTGCGGACATCCTTCGCAAGGCTCGCCTCGTCTTCGTCCATGCGCTTTAGCCGCTGGCGGGCCTGACCTATTGCCGAAAGCACACCGCGTGCGCCAACCCATTCGGTGACCGCACTGTTGGCATCTGCCGGCGAAATGTCGGGTTTGAGCCCTAGCGCACCTGTTGCCGCAGGCCATGCCGCATCCCAGGCGGCCTGTGCGTCCGACAATTGTTGCACTTCCGCCTCAACCAGCTTGTGCTGCCGCGCCAAGTCCTCCCGGTCCCGCGTGTCCCTGCCATATTCGGCATGTGCTTGTTCGTGCCGGGAGATGGCGTTTTGCACCGCGCTGACCCGGGCCGCGAACGACAATGTGGTATCGAGCTTGCGGCTCTGTTCGATCCGTTCGAGCAACTCGACCGCCGGCGCAAGCTGGGCCTCTTCCAAAGCCAGCGCATTTGCCGAATTCCGCAAGCGTTCTGATTCATCCAGCACCAATTGTCGGGCCTGGGCAAATTGGAGCAGTGACGCCAGTTCCGGGTGTTTGACCAGAACTTGCGGAAAACTGTTCCCCCATTGCGCGATGCGCACTTCGCCTTGTGCGACAAGCGCGGCCGTCTCAGCCTCTGCCGCCGTGACCGCAGTCCTTGCCTCCGCGACGCGCCGCAGCGCATGTGCGAGCGATGCAGCCCGTTCTGCTTCTGCGGCGCGGCGATCGGCAAGTTCGTCTGCAGACACGATTGCCGTTTCCAGACCGTCAGCAACGGCAAGGCGAGCAGCGCCGTCATCGGGCAGCTGTCCCGCGACATATGCCGACTTTATCGGCCTCCAGGCATCGGCGCGCAGAGTCCGCGCCTCGGCAAGTGACGCATCACTTGCAATGGTCCCGGATGCCTGAAGCGCGCCAATCTCAGCCTCACCGGCTGAAATCTCATGCTCGGCTTGCCGCTTCAGTTTGGCCTGATCCTCGATCTGCGAGGTCAACGTCTCGCGCGCGGCCTGCTCACTGCGAATATCGTCAACGTTGGGGCATGGCAGGATGGCAAGCGCATCGATGGTATCGAAGCCAAGCGCCTTGAGCCGTCCGCTCAATGTTGCGCTGTCAGCATCCAGCGCCTGCTGACGTGCTTGGTGTGCTGACTTCTGGGCCGCAAGGCTGGCAAAGGCCGATGACGACGCCTCGGGCGGAGCACTATGCCCTGCCTGGCGTGCCGCTTCCAAACGACCGTCAATCACCGCAAGCGAAGCCACCAATTCGCCAAGGCGCTTTCTGGCAGAGGCTAGACCTGGACGGCGCTCCACCATCTCGTCGGCAGCCGAGCGCACAAGATTGAGGGCAGACTGGTCCGGGATCAGTGGTGCAAGGTCCGCATCGGCCGGCAGGCCAAGCATCCGGCGCAGCGCCGCCAGTTGAGCCTCGCCGTCATCAATCTCGCGCTGACGATTGGCACGATCGGACCGGGCCTTGCTGACGTGAATGGCGCGTTCGCTCAAATCACGTACCCGCTGTTCGGCGGCTTTGAGACCCGGGTTCACCACCAGCGCATCAAGCCGTGCCTTCAGGCGGTCCCGCCGCTCGATCGCGCCCTCGAGCCGCGTTTCAGCCTTGTTGCGCTGGTCCAGAGCAGTCCGCATTTTTGCAGCGAAATCACCCGGGAAGGACGCGAAATCGTCGTAGCCGATCAGATCCTGCGTCAGGCCGGCCAGCTGACGCAAGTGGGGCGCGACGCGCAGGACGCGCTCCAGCCGGGACGTCGATGCGCCGAGGGTGCGCCTCTCGATGCGCAGGGCCTCGAGCTTTTCCGCGGCTGCGAGCGATGCCTTGCGCGTCTGCTCAAAGGTTTCCCGGGTGAGTTGCGCGCCGCGTGCCGTCTTTTCAGCTGCCTCGAATGCCGTCAGCTGTTGGTAGAAGACACGGTTCACCGACCGCCTCGTATCGAAGAGCTTGTCCGCTTCGCCGTCGATACCTTCGAGGCGAGATACCAGCGTGCGCAAGCCGCCGCCTGCTTCGACGATCAGACGCCCGATGTCGCCATCGGCGTGAAGCAATCGCTCCCCGCCGTTGCGCAAGGTTTCGTGGTTCAGCCCGAAGAGCGTTTCGAACCGCTCTCGTGTGATGGCGCCCAGCACCGGCGCAAGGACGGTGTCATCGAGCGCCGTTCCAGACAGGTCAGCCAGTGTCTTGCCGTTGCCCTTGCGGCGCTTGAGCGTCACCGTGCTGCCATCAGCCATCAGCATCGTGGCCCCGATGCGCATACCATCATAGCCGAATAAACTGCCGCGCTGGGTATTCTTAGGAATCGAGAACAGAAAGTCGCTGATCGCCTCGAGACAGGTACTCTTGCCTGCCTCATTGGCACCGTACACCACCGTGAGGCCCGCCGTTTCCGGAATGGTGAGCTCGCGACTGGCGCAGCCGCCATATTTCTCAAGGCTGAGTTCAGTCAGGCGCATGACCAGCCTCGCTGACTAGACTGCGCGCAAGGGCTGCGGCGCGTTCGGGTATCTCGGCGCGCATCTGCTCAATGAATGCATCGGCATGTGCGCCAGCGGGCAGTTTCGTCCGAATCTCGGCAAGCCGCGCTTCGAGAACTTGCGCAATTGCGCTGTCTTGGCTGAGGCGGGTCACTTCCTGATCAAGCTTTCCAGCCACGGTCGGATCGACGGCGTCCGGGGCTTCAGGATGGGCCGTTTCCAACCTCAGCTTTTCGAGCCACACGTCGTCCGAGAGCGTTGCCAGCAGTGTTTCCACGTCCTCCCGGAAAGCGGTGCGCTCGAGGATCAATCTGGAATGGAGCGGTGTCGTTCCAGTCACTGTCAGGCGCAGGGCAAGAGGCCGTCCATCGGCTTGCTCAGCGCCTTGGGCGATATGACCTCGAATGAGATCCAGTAATTCCGGGTGTTCGCTCGTTCCCGACACATCAACTGTGATTGATGCCCAGCGCACCACATCCAGCGCGCGATGCTCGAGCCTGGTGACTCTGCCGTCATTGACTTTGACCAGGACGGCTCCCTTTGGACCCGTCTCTCGTGGGTGCCGGCCCTGAAGATTGCCGGGATAGACGATGTGCGGGTGCTCCCCGAGCACGGCATGGGCATGAACGTGGCCGAGTGCCCAATAGTCATAGCCATGATTGGTGAGCTGCTCGGCCGTGCAGGGCGCATAGCGGGCGTGATGACCTTCGCTGCCCGCACAGGCCGTATGGAGAACGCCGATATTGAACAGTGCCTCGGTTGCTGCCGGATATTCGCGTGCCAGATCTTCGGAGACGTCCGGGCGGGGGAAGCTCTGTCCATGGATTGCAACCCCGACATCATCGAGACGATGTGTGGCGGCCTTGGTCTTAGGAAAGACATGGACATTACCTGAGAGAGACAGCTTGTCGGCAAATCGATTGGCGGAGTCATGGTTGCCTAGCACCATGAAAACCGAAATGCCGGCTTCGTCCAGCCGGCGCATTCCCTCCATGAAGTAAAGACCCGTCTGGAAGTTACGCAGATCGCCATCGAAAATGTCACCGGCCAACAGCATGAACCGGCAGCCCTCATCGATCGCAAGAGCAACCAGATTATCGAAGGCTTCACGCGACGCCGCCTCGACCCGCATGGCGAAGTCTGCCGACTTGCCTGCGAGCCCAAGCAGCGGGCTATCAAGATGGAGATCAGCTGCATGGACAAAGGAAAAACTATCCAAAGAACACCTCATCTTTCGAACGCGATAGCACATAGAATGGCGCAAATCTGGTTTTTGACCGAACCTCATTAAGTCCAGGTGCGATGTGAGCTCCACTCAACAAGGTTCGTCAGGGATCCTACGCATAAAACTTCACTTATGAACATTATAAATAACATCCAAACGACATTCCCGGATATCAGATAAACAAGCGACTGACCGTATTGTATCAGGTGTCGCACCGCGCGCTCATGCGGACCGATCTGCGGTTCAAGCAGAGCCTCGAATGGCTTTTAGCGAGGTTCGGGGCGAAGGCCTCAATTTTGAATGAGGAGGCGAGGTCGATGCATCGATCGGCGCGCACTACCATTTACGATGAGCACGGCAGGCTTCCTGGTTTGGGGTGACTTTTCCCATCCGCGATGCCAGGATCAGACTATGGATGAAATGCTTCAGACATGTTCCTAGTTCTCGCGGCGGCCGTGGTCACCGCCGGCCAGACCTTCACGTGCACCCCCACGCATGTCTATGACGGAGATGGGCCCGTTTGGTGCGCTGAGGGCGCACACCTTCGTATTGGTGGGATTGCGGCCCGCGAAATGGATGGCACCTGCCGTTCGAACCAGCCCTGCCCCAGTGCGACAGCCATTGAGGCGCGCGACGCACTGGTGCGGTTGCTCGGCGGACCGCGCGGAACAATTGCGACCGGTCATGTCGTCGTGGCCGGGCCTCGGCTGCACTGCAAATCGGTGGGTTCGGCTGGCGGCAACAGAACTGCGGCATGGTGCCGTTTTCCATCAGGGACAGACCTGTCCTGTGCCATGATCAAGACCGGTACGGTCCTGCGCTGGGACCATTACTGGAAAGGAGCAGTTTGCAAGTGAGCCGCGCTGAGCATGTCGCTGGCACCATCGAGACCGGCCACAGGGGTCTTGTGTTGAGGGCCGATGACGGCGGCGTATGGGAGCTCGAGAATACCAGTGCTATGCGCCAGCTTGTCGGCGCGCATGTCGAGGTTGTGGGACAACGCGCCGGTTTCAATGGACTGGTATGCGATCATATTCGGATTGCAGGCCAGACACGGTCCCCGGCGTCCAGATTACGCCTCGAATTTGTGGCCACGGCCGCGTTGGCTGCTTACGGCCTTTACACCGCCATTGCGACCGTCATCAGCATGTTTGTTTGATGTGCTGAGCGACCGGGAGCTCTGGGCCTGCGCAAACGAAGTCCTCAAGACGCATGGCAACAAGTCTACCCTCTTTGTTGCCGAACAGATCGGCGCGCTTTTTCTTGCTGGGGACGAAGATGGTATCAAGACTTGGCAGGCGATTGCCCGTCGGATTACCGAGCTGAGCAGCGACGAGGTTCCGCCGTCAAGGCAATGATCTCTTGTGCGCAGCTGCACTACGATATGTCTGGTGCGAAAGCGATCGTCGAAAGGGCTTTGGTTGCATCCCCGCGGGTCTGGTACCTGCCAATGAAGATCCCCGGATCCGCCTGATCGGCAACGCGGCTAACTTCGCATTGACCGTTGGCGTATCGCGTGAGGCGATAGGCGCGCCCATTTGATCGACAGAACACGTCCTTCGAACCTGAAACAGGCGTCCATTTGCAATCAGCGCCTGACACAAAGCGCTGCTCAAGCGATCGGCGCTTCTCTTCTTCGGCTGCCTTCCAGCAGGCGCGTTGCTCCGCTTGCAGCCGGTCCACCTCACGCTCGACATGCTCCTGAAGGGCTCCAACGATCGCCGGCAGTTCAGTGCCTTCGGCATGCTCGCGATAGAAAAGTTCCTCGCAGGATTCTCGCAGATCATCCCTCGCAAAGTCGCACCTATCTTGCTCCTGCAGGTCCCGCATTCGTTGAGCCACATCAGTTCGTGTGAGTGTCGGCCCGGGCATGGTGTTGAGGTGCCGCGTCAGAGCATCGATCGGGACCCAGCAAGGACCTGCACGGATCACAAGTTGCTCGCGCGTAGGTGTCCACTTCCGCCAGGCCGAATTGTTCCGGTTGAGGGTCGACACGATCGCGGCTGCAAGGTTCGACAGGGCACGGTAGTCTCGTATGTGTTTGAGCGACGGGCTGCTGACATATTCGATGAGCAGTCGGCGGATCATCTCGGCTTCATCGGGCATGGGTTTCCTCCGAATAACTGATGCGGCGTGGTGGATCGGTTGGTGTCGTCTTACATCTCTTTGAAGCGAGCATCCCGGCGGTCTTGGAAGGTTAGCCATCAGGATCGATTACGTTTAACGATCACATTTCCGGATTGCGCTACAGCGGCTGCAATCTTGTCCAAAAGATCATCCCCTTTCATGACTTCAACACGCCCCTGACCGAACCCGGACAGGCGCTGCAACGCGCGCTCGTGCGGACCGAGTTGCCGGCCGTTGTCCGGCTGCCCGCACCACTCCTTCGCGCGGCGTTTCCCTCTCTGCGATCGGTGCAGACCTGACCGTGCCCGGTCTCATCGGGGCTCAGTCAAGGGGATGGTCTCCTGGACGACAAGAACAGCTTCGAAAGGCAAATCTCATGAAGAACACCGTCACACTCGTCGGCTTCGTTGGCAACACTCCCGAGACCCGCGAAACGCAGTCGGGCGCAAAGATCACCACGGTCTCTCTCGCCACCACGCGCAGCTTCAAGGACAGCGAAAACAATCGCCAGACCGAGACCGAATGGCACCGTATCACCTGCTTCAACGGTATCGGCAAATGCGTCGCTGAGAACGTCGCGAAGGGCGCCATGATCATGGTCACCGGTCGCATCCACTACACCCGCTGGACCGACCAGAACGGCACCGAACGGTACGGCTGCGAGATCATCGCCGAGCAGGTCGATTTCCTGGCCAAGGCCAAGGAAGCAACTCCGGCTGAAGCGGAAAAGAAGCGGCGCTCAAAGTAGCGCCGCGAGCAATCTCTGCTTGTCAGAATAATGGCCCTTGCCGCTCCGGTGGCAGGGGCTTTCCGCATGGTCATATCGCGCTGCTCAAAGCGTTCAAACAGGGCAAACCGGAGGTATCTGGTTTCAAGGAAACTCCGGATCGCAAAGCCCGATCCGGGCCCAGCGAGGCTACCGAGTCAAGTTTGTGTAACAGAGCGGGATGTCAAGACGATCGAGCTCTCAGACAAGAGAGCAGAAAGGCGCCATTGTTTATCTGGAAGAGCACCGCTGAACCGATGGCCAAGACCAGGTCCATTGCGCCTGCCACATCCGCGTCAAGGCTGCCGCCCTCCTCGCAAAGGCCTGGCTTTCAGGGCCTAACCGCGAAACTCAATTAGCACGAATGCAGGGTTGCAGTGGCGGTCTTGGTCGCGCTCAATAGTGCCATCTGAGGACCCCCAGGATTGGGTCAGATCGGTTAAATCTGGGCGGGGGATTCCGGACCCTCTCACTGGCTATTTGGACCCAATTTGCCCGAAATGGCCTCGACTTCAGGCGCCAAGTTGGCTAAACTTTCCTCTCCGGAAAGTGATTCCATAAGGTTTTTGGCCATTTCCGACAGCTTCTGCCCTAGCGATGAAAGTACCTTGATTCATGGCACACCGTACACCGCTGCGCGGTAGGCTGATGCAGCGAATTTTTGCACATTTCACAATTGGTTAGCTGACATCTTGCTCACAATTCGGGCGGTGCAGTCGGCTGCAGGATGTTCACGGCTTCAATAAAGCATCGAAAAACCAATGCCATAGCGCTGCACCGGGCTGCATCGCCGACGCTCTTGGCAAGTGCGATGCAGCGCTATATACTGATACCTGCGATAGACGAACCACGCCTGAAAAGGTGTGGTAGTGGAAAAGAAACAGTTCCAGAGCGTCGGTGTAACGCTCAGCCCAAGGATGATCGACGTCGTCGATCAACTTGCGGCAAGCCGCGGTGTATCGCGGTCTGAAGCCATCCGCATTACCCTTGAAGTGGGCATTCCTCTCCTGAAGGCGGGACTGTCGCTCAACGCCGAGCGGGCTGTCACGATCCTCGAGCATACCCAGCTTGCGCTCTCGCTCATCGTTCAGGAGCAATATCCGGCTGATGCCGAACATCTGATCGCTCAGGCGCTCTCCAACGTTCGAGAGCATCATGGCTGAAGACATCCGGTTCAGCAAAAAAGCTGCCACTCTCACCCACGCTTCCGCGCGCGGAAAAGTGAAGCGGAACGCAGGCAATTTTACGCGCGGGTCGCAGCTGTTCCACCACGAAATCCTGATGACCTGGGCGGGCATCAGAATGCCCCTCTACGTCTGGGTCGGAACCGCCGTTCTTCTGCTGTGCATCCTCGTCAGTTTGACCTTCAAAA